>Ga0115008_10000945_pt1 | contig 22752 bp, 14 predicted proteins | sample FraStrMetagenome_FD_87164 | JGI IMG/M metagenome (GOLD analysis project Ga0115008, IMG submission 87164) | Marine eukaryotic phytoplankton communities from Arctic Ocean - Fram Strait ARC3M Metagenome | ecosystem: Environmental > Aquatic > Marine > Oceanic | place: Fram Strait | collected...
ACATCCGTGAAGCCATGGAGCGATGCAAGGGTATAAGAAGCGATGTCATATATATGTATGTTTTGTCCAAGTATACACATATGGAATCCAAACGTGGAATTCAAAGGATACACATATGGCACAGGGCACAGGATCCATATGGAATTCAAATTCCTTTGTTTACACATTCATCGCAAAGTTAGAATATGACTACAATCATAAAACTATTTGGATCACTACAAATTTGAGACCAAGAATAAATAATATAATTTTCGTTAGCTCATATTTTTGAGTAGATTTGTAATGTTCTTTAATATTTGTTTCGATTTCGTTAAAATGTTAATTCTTTATCTTATTATTCACCTTTCCACTAGGGTGAATAACCGTCCATTGACCATTTCAATTGTTGAAAAAATAATATTACTGCGCTTTTAACATGTAAATTCAGTATTAAGTTTACAACTAATGTGTGCGGATTGTAATAGCTTTATGTCGTGACAGGATCCTGGGACATCTCTTTAGAGATCTGGATGAACTACGGGTAGATGGTTCTAGAAGCAGACTTGAAGTCTGTGTCTGAGGATGGAAAGTTTCGTCCGCGAGCATCTGGTTCACACTCACATTCCTCGCCAAATCTATATCAATACATGATTGTTTTCGTATAGCTTTGATTCGCCGCGAGCTGCGAGTCCCCTATATATTACAGGGATGAACCTTGGAATGTTTAAGGCTTTGTACTTGAAGCTCTCTTTCATGCCAGTTTCACCCAATGTCTGAGTGTTGCGAAGCACCCGTTTAAGATCTCCTGTTGCATTCATTTATCAGAGAAGACTGGCGTTAGTCTCCATAAAGTCCTTGAGTCGGAATAACATGTTCGGAGTTCCACGCTTTACCAATAGTGTCGTGCAATTTCTCCTCGACCATGATAATCTTCGCATTGACATCGCCAGCAGATTGCCATGAATTTTCTATTGATCGATATCAATAGAAAAATTTTGTTTATACATTTTTGTTGGGGCATGGCACAAAAATTCACACATATGTCCAAGATTGATGGTTCGCAACAGTCTTAGTATTCTGTATTCAAGAAGCCATTATGGAAGTTGGATGTTTAGGTAAGGACCGTTGCTGTAATGATATAGCAATAGAAGGTGATATTCTGTTGTCTTAATAACAGAGCAACAGAAGATCATTACCTATCAAAGCAAGATTAGGCCGAACGATAAACAGAAAATAACATCAAGTTGGCTATACAACCATTGTAAATAATCAATAATGCTGACCTCACGAAGAAGAACATGACTATTTTAATACATAAAAACAAACACTACTACATCTTACAGTAATTGAATTCATATTATAGAAAGGTTACTAGAACACAAAGCAAGTATTCAAGATATCAGACAATATCCTATCGAAGTCCTTTTCTTTTGAAAAATATCAACACTAAATTAAAATGTTGAGGTAATTACAGAAAAATGTTGCGATATGAAATAGCTCGCATTGTTCCGAGATTAGAGATTTGCTATCAAACCCATTTCCTTTCGAAAGATGACAAAAAGGAAAACGCCTCTAGTGAGTGATTTCGTGACTCATGAAAGACTTTATCAAAGCAATGTAAATATAATTGACTAGAACACTGGTCGATCTTTATTCATTATATTCATTCATTATGCTTTCGAAATTGTTCGTGCAACATGTCAATTTTTATCATCAAGTCTATTTTAGCTGTTACCGGTATGGTACTGGAGTTGTAGTTTGCGCTCATGCGAACTCCGCATCCTCTGCCAGACAACTCAGAACTCAGACACCGCCACAAATTGGTACGTCAGATTATTGTGCACAAGTCCGAGTGGAATAGTTTTCGCTTTCTTCAGTATGAATCTATTGTTAATTTGTTTGTCCATGTAATTTAAACAATATAGATCTACGCAATAAAAGCAATAACAAATATAAACTAGAGATGCGATTTGGTTTCGCTACATGTGCTATCTTAATGATTAACGTTGCAATGTCGATGAGCGTTTACGGGTTTGCGTTCCAACGGCAGAATAACCTTTTTGTTCGTCATCACAACGTCAAGTCGGTTATTAGAAGATATCTATCAAGCAATAATAGTGCTATCGGTGACGAGATACTTCCAGAGTTTGTGAACAAAAATAATCGGGATGATCAGGTATTTTCTGCGCTGAGTGCCTGTGGTGGGATTAAGGTTACAGTAGCAACAACGAGAAATATTGTCAATGATTTGATGATAATGCACACGATGAATCCTGTGCCCGCAGATGCCTTAGCAAGGGCAATTACGTGCGCATTACTTGTTAGTAATGGGATGCAAGACGAACAGACACTTCAAGTAACCATCCAGGGTGACGGTGCTTTAAGAGGGATTTTTGCAGTCTCGACTGGTTCAGGAAAAGTTCGAGGATATGTTGGAAATTCACAAGTAAATAATATTCCTCTACAGGAGGCTGTAGGGAGGGGTTCAGTACAGGTTGTAAAGATGCACCCGGACTGGTCGACGCCTTACAACGGGATTACTGCAATTCGTAATGGAAGTATTGATATTGATATCGGATGCTACCTTGCCGAAAGTGAACAACGTTCGTGCGCACTAGCATCTGCTACTTCAATGAAAGGTATTCTCTGTACCTCTGCTGGTGGTTATCTTGTTGAACAATTGCCAAGCTGTGATAAAGAAAGTATTGAAAAGGTAGAACGCAACTTAGCCCGAGTAGTACAGAAAGACGGGGGCTCGGCTGTTCCGAGTAATCTACTTCTTGAGGGAGGAACTCCTTATGAAATCGCGAGTCAATTACTAGAAGGTATGGATATGAAACCCCTTGGTCAAATAAGTCCAGAGATTACATGTAAATGTAACGAAGAAAGGCTGATTAGATCTGTCCGATTGATTCCAAAGGAAGAAGTTGATCAGATTTTGAAAGAACATGGTCAGATTGAGGCTAGATGCGAGTTTTGCAGTAAGATTTACCGTATTGATGCAGATAGGATCAATAATATTTTGAATACAGCAACAGATGACCCATCACTGCATAAAGATTTATAGCAAAATAAAGTTCTTTTCTACTTTCTCTTTTGTCGCTAGGCCTTTCCATAGTTCTGTTTAATTGACCCAAACAAAATATCGTGTATTTCCTGATTTCCACCACATCGATTGTTGTGTATACGATATGAAGCAGTATTGAATCCAGATATGCTGTATCGCCATGTACTAGACACTTCTAATATTTTCGTTCAATTCACAAGTCAAAAGCTCAAGCGAAGTCGTTCATAATGATTGAAGACCCGGCCCAACTTCAGCATTGGACTTGTTCATGTTGGCAACAAACATATGTTATCAGCACACAAAATTCTTTATCAGCATTACGCAGTTTCGTGGAAAAAACTGAGGGCCTTTGCTCCTCGTCACCATTGCAAATAACAACACATTAGTGGAAGAATGAAGTGGATGTGCCTCGATGTTCAAAGACGGGCTTAGGAAAACTCCGCACGCATGCTTGTTGTCACATGGGAACCGCGAAAATTTACACAGCACAATTCATACATAATGATATGTGCGATAAAGAGGTAGAAAGCATCTTTCGAGTTATTCTTATATTATTTGTAAAATAACCAAATTTAATCGACATTGCTCATAACAACCTCCTCATCAGCCGCCTTACTTTTCTTTCCCTTTGCCTTTCTTTCAAGCAAATCCTTACGATCCTTGTCCATCTTCAACTTGGTAATACACAAACTGCTAGCAGGAATACCAACAGGTACAGTAGCACCATTGGCCTTTTCACGATGAATACGCTCAATGTGCACGACAAATTTCTTACGGTAAACGGCAGTAACCTTACCCTCACGGGCTTTGTACATACCACGGGTGATGACAACTTCATCATCCTTACGAATGGGCATCGAGCGAACACCTTCATGACGAGCCTGAAGCTCCTTGCTAAGATTAGCGCTCATAAGCTTGCGTCGCTGTGTACTATGCGACGCGAAGTGTGCCTTACGGTTCTTACGGCGAGAGGAGGTAACTGCAGTGTTGAACTTCATGTTACTAATATAAAAACCAAGCACTTTACAAAAAATGAAGAAAAGATATTAGTTTCGTTTTAAGACAAGACGTTTCATTTCATCTTCCTCGTGATTTTTGCAAAGTCCATCCGTCCAATTCGAATCGTTTATGGCTAACTAGCAAAGCAAATTCTATGCTCGATTTTTAACAGGAACATCCGTGCCCTTGTGCCTGAGAAGAATGAATTCCAATAGAATGAAAGATTTTACCTACCTGCTTTAATGTTGTTAATGATGTCTGTCGGGGTGGGGGGAGGGGGAGGGACGATGTAAAGACGGTCAACAGAGAGAGATGCTTTACTGTGCAATTTCCACGGAGAGTTTGTCTTCTTGATAGTAAGTGGTAAATTATAAATTTTATTAACGACTTATTTATATTCTAGCTTAAAATGGAGAAATCATTATTATTGGTGTGGTAAATCAGTGACTCTTCGTCGAATCAGAAACCTTATTTCATGCGAACGTTAAAATGTACTTTGAGGTACAAAAAGTAATTGACAACCCCAAATCACCTCAAAAAACATGAAAATATGTTCTTCTTTATCATCACACTATTACATTGTACCGCTGTTGGATGTTGATTGTTGGTTGTTTATAATAAAAAAGTAAACACTATTTAACAAACTTGGAACATCTACAAATCAGAGAGACAGAGAGACAGAAAAGAAGTTTATAAAATATCCTGAAGGAAGTCATGAAACGATTACAACAATTAATTCTGTGTTGGACAATTTTACTACATTGCTATTATGTGAAGGTGAAGGTCGGATCTTTTCCATTAACACCTCCTGCGATGCTGATGAATCGAAACATCTTTGTTCGGAATATGGGTAGGAATTTTGCTATTCGTCGTCACATGGCAACCATCGATAAACGGCAACAACAAGGAGATGAGGGAAATTCAGAGATCTATACCTTACCTGCTCCTCCTGAGAGCGGACCACGAACTGCTGATGTTTCGGATCAAGATTTAGGTTTCTCGGTGTTAGAAAATCAAATGAACAATGTGGAGATAGTCAACGACTTCAGACCGATCAAGAACACCAATCAAAAAACGGAGTTGTTTGTTGATATGTTTCGTGGATCGGCCAACTATATTGCACATCACCGCGGCGGGACCATCGTGTTGCATATCCCTGCAACTTTGATCGATCTTCATTGTAATCAAGGCAGATCAGATTTAGAAAATATTCTGGATGATGTTGCTCTGCTGTGGTTGCTCGGGATCAAGCTGGTAGTCATTATGGGATGTAGGGAATTGGTCGACCGTCGCCTTGTTGAAGATGGTAAATCAGCTGAAACCAAAATGCATAAGGGTATTCGGGTGACCGATGAAACTATGTTGAAATACTTGAAGGAAGAGGCAGGTTATGCGAGGTTTGAAGTAGAACGTCAATTGGCACGAGCCCTACGCCGTAAAGCAGGAAATGAAAATGCCAGTACTGGAGGAAACGTTGTATCGGGAAACTTTTTCAGCGCAATGCCTGTCGGTGTGCGAGATGGAATTGACTTTCAATACACTGGGCTTCTCAGACGCGTAGAAGTGGCAAAAATACAACAAGCTCACCAATCCCACGACGTCGTCGTCTTGACTTCGCTTGGAGTAAGTCCTTCCGGTGAATTGTTTAGTGTTAAATCGGAGAGTTTGGCAGCAGGTGTGGCAAGCTCGCTAAAGGCAGATAAGATAATGTATTTGTTACAGGATCCATGTTATTTGAGAGATTCCAACACAAAGAATACATTAATGAGTTTGAGATTAGCTGAAGCAAAGCGCTTGATGACAAATTTTGGTGTGTTTGTAAATGACTCCACGGGAGAATATATTTCATCGAACTTTTCTTGCCATTTGCCAGGAAATGCATTTCTAGAGCGAATAGGATTTTGTTCAAATGCGTTAACGAACGGTGTTAAAAGAGCCCATTTGATATGTCCGTCAGATGGTTCCATTTTAGAAGAACTTTTCACCGTTGACGATGGTTCTGGGACCATGATTAGTAGGGATTTGTATGATGGCATTCGTAGAGCCAAGGTGGAAGACGTAATTGGAATCCGAGCACTTATTCAGCCACTTGTTGATTCTGGTACAATAGTCGATCGTCCCATATCGGTTTTGGAAAAGGAAGTGCAGACCTTTTACGTTTACACCAGGGATGAGAATGTAATTGCATGCGGTCAGTTGAAACGATATGAAGGAGGATTCGCAGAGATTGGCTGCCTTGCAGTTTCCACTACTTATAGAAAGTCAGGTAAAGGAGATGCGATGCTTAGTTACTTGGAAAGAATAGGTATCAAATCTGGAGCAACGTCATTGTTCGTGCTTTCCACACAAACAATGCAATGGTTTATGGAAAGAGGTTTTAAAGAGGTTGGAATAGACGATCTTCCAATGTCCAAGAAGGCAGTTTATAATCACGAACGAAAGAGCAAAATTTACATTAAAAACATAAATGATATGCGTGATATTGATGCGGAAGAACTATTGTGGGACAAATGAAGGGCGGATAAGTTGATGTGGTTCAAATCCAAGATTGGTACCGCAGCCAACATTCTAAGCTATACAACCTAAGATCTAGATATTTAGTGATCCATTGTGCCATCATTGCTCCTTGACTCTGAAGTGAAAGTGTCTCGCCTATAGCTAGGGTAAAAGTGTCGAAAGTAAGAAAATCAACGATTGAGCGAGTGGTTTGCATGCTGTGTATCTTGACAATATGAACTTAGCAATTTCCATCTTTACCTTCGTAGTTGATAATACATTATAGTTATCCAAATCTATCCCTCACAAACATACTTGGAAATTAAGAAAATGAAAGTGTCACTGCCTGTAGAATTTGCTGCAATGATTGGGTACTTGCATGTACAATTCCTTGTCGTCGTACAACTTCTTTGATGTTGAATCTATTGGATGATTTTGAGATGTGCTGTATGAAACAGCTCAACGCTCGACCAGCGACGTTTACATCCGAATCTTCTTGGTCGAAACTTGCGAGAACAAGAATTGAATAGCACTTCAAACATTCTAGTGCACCAATCACAGTCATACTGGGAGAAATGCCCAAGAGAAATTGCGCCCTATCTTGAAAGTTTATATCCATTGCATAAGTTTCAAGCCAGGATAAATCTCTCAAATGATTTTCTTCATGACTTGAGTTACAGTTTTCTATGATGAAATCATCCAACGTGTTTCCGAGCATTTTTCCAATAGACGATTGGCAAGATAGTTGTATCCCGATAGATGTATAAGGTTCATCACTTTCAATTATCAAAGCGTTCTGAAGCAAAGCAATGTCACTTGCAACGGTCGGAATCAAAGGAATATCAAGAGAAAGGAATATCATAAGCTTTTCATATCGGTTTGTAGCAGCAATCTGGACGACTTTCTTGGCAAAAGATCTGACGGAATTCTCAGGACATGCATACCAAAAGGACACATTTGTTATGGCTAGGGCATTGTATCCAATTTCGATGTCAACTCCGGCGTTGTCCAAAAGTGGACAATCGCATAAAATGAAATTTCTTTTCTTTAAAGAATCTGTTTCATCTTCGCTACCAAACCATTTTCCAGTGCATAACTCCGCAGATAATTCGATGTAATTCTCGACGAAATTTTCAGATACTAGCAAATGACGAGAATATTCGATACTCGCCTTTGTTAAACGTTCATGGCAAACCATGGCATCAAGATCATCAGCAGAATGACATTCATTTAGCTTACTTAGTCCTGGTTGAGGATCAATCAATTTCGATGAAAAATCAGATATATGTTTTGTTGTACTTTTTTCATTTGTAGATGTTGTAAATTCCTCTCGTTCGACCGAATTTTTAGTAGTAGATGACTCTGTTATTGCGCTATTTAGGCTGAAAAACTTTTGGAAGAGGTTCGAAGAGCCTTCGATGTTCGGAAGCAGTTGATTCTTCATGATGGTGGGAACTGTTATTTCACGTTTCGGTGATACATTTCCCGTAAAAATACTATTGTTGGGAGATATTGGCGATACTATGCTGCTATGATGTTTACTGGTTTCATCATAGTTTAATTCAACATCTTGGCTTTTTCCTTCCTTTGCATCACCACGTTTCGTCTTCTTTCTTTTACTTCCTTTCCTCTTATCTTTCTTACGTTTTCGCTTTTTATCCATCTTTTTCCTCTTATTTCGTACAGAACGGGGAGATGCTTTGGGTTCGTTTACTACCGAAGACTTTTCTTTTGTAGACTTGCTGGTAGTAGATGCAATGATGGCCGTATCCCCTGTTATCAATTCAAATATATTTCTGGACGACCGAGAAGTCAAAAGATTGTTTGACTGCTCTTCTAAATTTTGACCACCCCCAATGACTGTCATTTCACGTTCAAACGATTCGTTTTCTTTATGAATTTCAGATGATTTCTTCATTAAATGAAGTAGTTCTTCGCTTAATTTAACAGACAAAGTACTTGTATTCTTTAACGACAACAAAGGATTGCTCCCATCGCTGTAAGATCTGAAGTTATTTGCAACTTTTGTGAACGATGTTGTCGGATTAGGATTGCTCTCATCGCTGTGAGATCTGACGTTTTTTGCAACTTTTGTAAATGATGTTGTCGGATTAGTAGCGCAGTACTTTGCAATCTCATCTTCGAATGAATGCACATGATTTTTCTCAATGCTATTACTCCTTCGCCGTTTTCTCTTTGATTGTCCAGTCGAAACTTTACAGATTTGAGAACGAACAGGCTTCATCAGATTTATGTTTGGAGACGTTGGTATTTTTGCTTTTATCTTCGATAGGGCGGATGAATTTTCTTCATATAAATTCCGTTCTTTATTCAAATGAAAAATACGAGAGGCAAAAAGCAACATAGTGATAGAACTCGCCAAATAGATTTCTTTTTGTAATTTACTGGGAAGAGTACACGCGATAACCGACGTAGGTATGCATGCTTGACCTTCCAAACTTCCTGCTCGCTCAACCGTTTCTCTTTTTAACATGGAAAGATATCTTCTTTCATACACGTCCGTGCTAATCATATTACCACTAAAAATACCTCGATAGATACATTTTCCTTGATATTCTCGACGCATTTTTACACCCGTGAAGAGCTGAAGACGAGAATTTTGATAAATATTCCGTATAATACCGCTGGAGCGAGCCGAGTGTAGAACTTCCATGGCCTTTTCACGGGTCAAATCACCAGTCAACGGAGAGAAAGATTCTTGGAAATTTTTATCAATTCTCCGAATGAACCATTTGCTTATGGGATAGTTTGTATCAAGCTCAATAACATTGCAAGCAATTATGTTTTCAAGCCTTTTCTCGAAAACTGATTTAATTACACTTCTTACCGCTAAGACAACTTCTTTCGACAATGTAAAATCTATATCATCCTTTTTCTTGTAAAGATAGTTAAGCAAATCATCATGAAGTATACTCTTATCGTGAGGGATATAACAGTTCTTCACAATTCTGAGGCAGCCGAAAATATTAGCGTCTTTTGCCAATGACTTTATCCCCTTACAATTAAGAGATTCACTAACATTCTTGGATCTTTTTCTTGTACGAATACTGCTTACTATATTCGAAGGGATGACGTATATTGAAGTAAAGAAATCAAGCGAACTTTTTCCATGATATCGTACATCTTCGCAATCCTGAGCTGTAATAGCGTCTTGCCTTGATTTTGGTATCGGATAATCGCGAAAAATTTTGGGTGGAACACTCGTCTTCACTTCCCATTTACCATTATAATTAGTTGGAAATTTATGGATTGACCGACGATCCAAATCGGCATGTCCAGAATTTAAATGAAGAATAAGCGGAGGATCAACGAAAATGGTATTAGGCAAAAATAATGTTGCCAAAGAGTTCTTAAGCGAATTGTTTTCTAAGCTTTTTAAGTCCCGATCTTCTTTGCAGCTTAGGGATAGGCAAGGTAAATTTTCGGAAAGTTTTCGGCACGTTAGAGATAATGAAGTCGATTGAAGGTTTGAGAGAAGATCGAAGAATTGATTTCGTGACCGAGTCGAAATATTTTCTTCTCTAGATGACTCGGTAAGATACTTTTGCGGCAACAGTGGGTCGATTCGAAGGGGATAAGCTTCAAAATTCATGCAAATATCACTAGAATTTTGAGGAAATAAATTTTTCCTTGTCTCTTGCACAGTTTTCTGCGATCTCAATATAGCCCGTTGTATCATCCATTTTTTCTTGCGGTCTATGAGCCAACTTTTGAAGTTTTTGTTGTCATGGTTCTCTATATTTTCATCATCAATGTCGACGAACTTGTGAACGGAAAGTGATAATGACAATATAGAGTCGGTGCAAGCATTAAATTTATTCGCAACCGGTGTTCTAGACGAAAGAATCGGAATTTGTTTCATTTTATCATGTGCAACCGATGAATTTATTGTCCGACTCGCAACAAAGTTATCGGATATGGATATCAATTTTGAGATATATTGATGTTGCATCAGCATAGATGTTGATGATGATAGACTGAACATGTGATTTTCACTATTCAGACCAAGCTCTCTTGTGATTTGAATATCATCTGGAATCGGAGGGTCGCAATGGATCCGTTGCGTCCAAATATCATAGTCACTATGATGACTGATAATACTCTTTTGGTTGCTTGCTAAATCAATAATCTCCAAGCTTGAAAATGACGTAAATAGCAACGTTTCCTCATTCACATTCAACGATTTGTTCAATTTCTTTACACTATGAGTTTGCATAAAGCGTACAGCCTGCGTACATGATTCCAAATAGTGTTCTTGCCAACGCAAATCTTGATCAATATCTTCATTATTCAATCGTGCTACTATCAAACTGCAATCATACCCGCTGTGCCTAATGCTCGGGTGCATATTTGCAACAATTTCCTAAAATTAAAGAAAAATCAGTCATATCATAAACTCGTCCTAGCAGCGCATACAAGAACTCATACAAGTGCGTGTTCTCTTCATACCTCTCTTACATAAGCATTATCACTTTTTCCATAATCCAAACTTAGTGGCATAATCGTGGAACCATCGCAAGATTTCAAAAGTTCAATATTTTCGAAAGTACACCGCTCCCGCTGCACCGCCAACGCATCGAGCGCATCCAGCGTGTAGGATATTCTTCTTGGTCGGAAACGCATTTTACTCGAGAACAATTTTTTAACCTTTTCTGCTCTCCAACTATTATTCTGTGTGCACGTAAAGAGTAGATGTTAACAAAATAAGTAATAGTTGAAAAATAATGTCAATTGATATGGCGCGACGCGTCTATTTTTTGTTCATCTGGTGTTGGAGAAACACGATTAAAGGCTAAATAAAGCGATCAACGTTATGTAATGTAGGGTTCAGTAGTTGCACTCGTAGTGAAAATATGCTTTGTTACTTGCTTCGTTATTTCGTCTATTTTCTTTCACCCAACGCAAAAGTGAGATTAATTGACGTTTTTCATGACGTGATCTGTTGCAAGTCCAACTTAGGACTTGATATGAATGGTCACAGTGAGAACGCCATGTCTCAGGCTTCATGGATCTTTTTAACTTGCATACTCTTTTGTGAAACAAAGGTATATTACGGATCTGCTGTCGATCGCATAATTTTAGAACTCATCCTCTTCACCAGTCAACAGATCAGAAAAAAGGGTTACATATTTCTTGAACCAGTAGTTTCGATATCGTAGTAAATCTTAAAGCCTTTGAATAGATAAAAATTGCATGTGTCGACGTGCGAACTTTAGTGCCAGAAGGCATCAAGAATTGAATACTTTCATTATTACGCCATAACAAGAAAGACGGCTTAAATTTTGTCAATGAAAACGAGCCGATCATACTACTATTAATTTAAGGCCTTCCCTATTTATGTCCACATCATTTATTTCCCATTGGTTTGTTGATAAACTTTTATTTACGAAAAAACTTGATTTTGATCTTTGCCATCAAAATTCTTGGAGTAGACAAAGCCCTGTCAATATATGAGTAGGAAAGAAAAAGTTCTACATTATCGACTGGCTATTACAAGGTTTTGTCAAGGTTTTCATTCATCCCGAAAATCTACAAATCTTGAACGAATACCGGGTAATTTGCTGGAAAAGTGGAACTTCCTGCTTGTTGTAAAAAGCATTTCTGGATTTTCTGCAGTGGCTGCCCATAAATTTTTGAAACCATATGGACAAATCTGTTGCGCGCTATAGGATCTAATTCCTCCTTTCTAGGGAATGTCGCATTCATAATGATTACAATTACAAGAATGTGTCACTCAGGGGGTCCTGAGGTAAAGACTCAGACCCGGGTGAAGAGTATTGTCTTTATTTGCCTCTCAACATAATAAACAGCAAAATGAAATTCGTTCACATAGTTCAAACATAGTATAAAACTGATAATTAACTCTTTTTAGTAGAATTATTTGCAAACAAATGCAAAGAGGCGAAGGCTTTGTGATACTATTGTCTCCTACCACGTTATAGCTTTGACTTTTCTTTTCTCGTCCACTAAACCTCCTACCACCAACTCCTTTTACAAAGCTGACTGAGCGTTCTTTAGTTAATCTTGTGTTGCATTTGGGCAATCTTTCGCAATATGTCCCTCTAGTCCGCAGTTGTAGCAAGACTTATTTCCCGCGGGTTTTGGGCAGTCGGTACTAATGTGACCGATCTTACCGCAATTGAAGCATCGCCTGCTAGCTAGTCGTTCCTTTCGGATCATTATTCTCATGTCCTTGCCTTCAGCTCTCGGATAGGGACAATCACGAGCAAAGTACCCACAGACTTTTCCACAATTGTAACAAATTTTCGCATTTCCAGCAGACGAAGAAGGTGGAGCTGGGGCCGGATCATCGGATGAAGAAGGTGGAGCTGGGGCCGGATCATCGGATGAAGAAGGTGGAGCTGGAACCGAAGTAGCAGACGGAGGGGGTACTACGACCGCCACTTTAGGCTTCTTTTCATCACCCGACATGATTTATCCAACTAGCCTGTAAAAGTAAAGAGGAAAACGCTCATTATGAGTATTCTGAAAAAGGGAGAAAGCGCGCTTAAGTTTCGTCTGTATCAACTCGACGAAACTTTTTGACCAATTGACCCCAAAAAGCCACATTTATACACATTGTATACTATTATTAACCTTAAAATGTAACATTTGAATAGCAAAAATATCGCAACTGGGGACACAGGGGTGGGATGGGCGTCATAAGTTCACCATTTTCTCTTACCGGTTGAAGTGTTGGATTCCCGGCGCCAAATCTTCAACGCAAGCGATGAAAATTCGCGTATCTAGCTAAAGTATACCTTCATCTAGAGCATATTCTAGAGCATATTCGTATCCGGGGCTCGTTCCAATGTTCTACTCGTATGTAATAATAAGCGCAACGGCTGTGGGTTCTTTAAGACGGCAGAACATGAAGTAAAAAGCAGAATTATTTACATTCACAGATGTTCTATTGTCGACATAAAATCTGATCATTTAGACAAGTTTTGAAGTGTATTTTCCTCTAGAGAGAATCTTACAGCTTCAGAATTCAGGAACCGATTTCTTTTCACAGATCAATATTCAAATGTCAAATACATGTAGAAAAAGAACATTGTGGACCGTCTTTCATTTGACTATTTTAGTTCCAACTTTCTCGCCTCCTCTTTCCTCACCACCCATTCTTTATCGCTATTTGACAAACTTCATGACATACATTTTTACAATTTTCACATTTGTCAATGGAATTTTTGTGGTAATTTGAAATGGTGGGCGGCAAAACGAAATACAAGCTCTTTTCTGCAAATGGGGCATCGTCTGATGGTTTAAAACCCGTTTGTGCATTTTTCCTATCCGAAGAGGGATGTAGGAATGGTGCAAAATGCAAATTTCGTCACGAGAAAGTGTCGGAAGCACAAGACTCTTTCGAACAAGCGGACGCATCAAGCATAATCAGTAGTGAAACTGACGACAGCAGTGAAGAAGATGTCACTGTTTCAGATCTTCGAAGACTTGTCTCGAAAAGATCGGCTGAATCCGCAAAGAAGGAGGTAAAAAACCAGCCGAGCAAGAAAAAGGCCCGCCGTGGTACAAATAGCTCGCCGTTTGCAAATCAGAGCCAACAGGACAAGGAAGCAACAGAACAAAAGAATTCCAATCCATTTCTTCCTCCTAACATAAAAACTACCACTGTTTCGAATCAGGTCCAGTTTAAAGGAACGCCTGAGGGCCCGCAAACCAATAATCGATCGAATACGAAGCAAGTTAAAGCTAAATCTGCGAAAAATCCGAAGAAACAGTTAACAACGACACCCAAGGCTAGCAATTTGTCTCCAACGCATAATGGAATGTCGTCGTTCGCATTAAATCTTGGCCTTCCTGTCAGCAATTTTTCTATTCCAGGTGTGGATAAAGATCAGGCTTTGGTAAAACTAAATGTTGATATTACCGACCCGAAGCGCTTGGTCCCCAGTCAAACACCTGAAGGCCGCAAATGGGCTGAATTGGTCAAGCTTACTCGCGACGATCCAAGATTTGAGAGGATGTTTTCCTATGAAGAGAAAGACGAAAATTGGATTAATGCAAAGTCTTATGGTGATTGGTGTAAAAATATTCCTCATGCCATCGCTATCGACTGCGAGATGTGTGCAACTAAATGTCCTGAAACTGGTAAAATCAATCCAAAGGCTCTTTGCAGATTGTCTGTTGTAAACGCCGTCAATCCAGCAGATGTTTTAATAGACACTCTAGTTAAACCAGATTGGCCTGTGATTGATTATAGGACTTGGGTAAATGGCATAAAGAAGGAGCATCTCGAAAATGTTCAATTTACCTTTGAGCACGCACAATCATTTATGAAAGCTTTATGTTCTCAAGAAACCGTCATTATTGGACATGCATTGAACAATGATCTAGGAGCTCTCAAAATGGAACACTATTGTGTTGTTGATTCGTCGCTCATTCTGAAGGTCAAAGATGAAGAAACACGATGTCCATCTCTGAAAGATTCTACCAAACAACTTCTTGACCAGGAAATGCCTAAAACGCATGATTCAGTTAATGATGCAAGAGTTTCTTTATCACTGATGGAATTTTATCTTAAGCAGGCTGGAAAAGTGAACCCGATTATTGCAACTCCAAAAGAGAAGGCAACACAGAAATTGTTCATCCATCGTATTCCTCGCTTTGTTAAGGAAAATCATTTGGTGGAGATGGTACAACAATACACCAACATCGTTCCGACTTCTATCGAGGATATCGAGTTCAATGGCAATACAGGGAAAACACATATTTTGTTCTCATCGGAAGGTCACGCATCGTTAGCGTTCAATACAATCAAGGCGCAGGCGAAACCTGATAAAACAGGTCGGCTTCAAAAGAAAATTTTCATGAGGAACAATGAATACATTCAAGTGAGACAAATGTCTAAGCCGCGACCAAGTGCTGATGAGAAAGACGGATCAATATCTGGCCAGGAATCAAAGTAGTTGGTTGCGTAGATTGACATAATTCTCAGCATATTTTGTATCGCAGTAGTAAAGTCGATAGGATTATTTTACTATCTTATCGAATGGTTTTTCTCCCGTGAAACCTTTTCTGTTTTTTATCTAAGGTTCACGATATTTCTCTAGTAACTGCGAATCAGAAGCACACTTAGATATGATTTAATAATTAAATTGAAGACTCGAAAGATCATTTTGGTGCGGACACTGAATACGTGAGGGAAAATGTTATTGCATCGACAATCTTGTCGTTATTAGGGTCCTAATGAGAGAATAGTGACAACTAATATACTGCTTATGGATTCTTGATAATCGATACAGAGACGCTATACAACCAGTAAATTATGGAATCTTCACTGAAAGTGCAAGACAGTACTAACATAAATCCATGATGGTATCTTCCGAAGAAATAGGATGGACAAGTTCAGTTGAGTTGAGCTGTATGTGTGTGGATCTACCCGTAAAGCATAGCACTACAAAATTTTCCTCTCTCGAGTTACTCAATTACTCTCATTTTTTTTTAAACTGTATGCTTTTATTTTATTAACTTCTACTCTTGTACCAGGTATAAATTACTTTGTAGTTACAAGTTACAACTCATCCTCTTCATCAGTTACATTTGTGCATAACGTTCATTTTCAAGTTTAGACTTACAATCCTATTTCGTACACTGTACATTTTGCTTTTCTCTCGCGCGTAAAGTTGAAGTGCGTTTCTTTTTGAACACAACGATGTATTATGTTTATGTCCACCTCCAACCTCCAATTCCTCACTTTCACATACACACACACACTCTCTCTTTGAAGACAAGGAACATCATCGCGAGTCCTCACATTTCAAACGCAATGAAATTCTCTTTCTTATCTTTCATTTTTCTCATTCAGATACGAGAAAATTTGTCGTTCACTCTGAATAGATACTCAGGAATAGCATCACCTTCCTTGTCATCACATTTGAACCAGGCAAGCGATAGAAATACTGATTCAGTGGAAACCGCCAGTATTCGATTGCAAGAAGAACTTTCCTCTTTAGTTGATTCTGTTTCCACGGCTTTTCGATTTATTGCGAGCAAAGATCTGGCGAAAGACATAGCTGCAATATGCGACGAAATTGATGAGGTTTCTGCTGGTTCCGATGACGGGCTGCTGGTACAAAATCTTAAGATTCGATCAAAATGTTTAAAGTGGTCTCGAAGGACAATGTTAGCGAAATTGATGCGAGAAGATTACAATATATACGTGACTACTGCTGAGTTTCTGTCACCCAATAGAATACCTCGATCTGAGTTGCCAAACGTTCAAGATGTCCGAGTTAATGATGTAGCTCCAGCAAGGCAGTTGGTTGATAAAGAAACTGGATTAAGCTTAGTTCCAGATTGTGAATTGGAAAATAAATCATTTGATGATTCGCTTCTAGATAAGATTTTGTTGAAGATATTCAGAAATCTGGTGGTCAAGGAAACAAATGGAGTGGGAGTATCGGACAAGCCTGGAATCGAAGGACTTTTGGAACAGGGTAGAAAGTATATGTTAATGCCTGGACAAAATGCAGAAAACCAGCACAAAATGGTTTATAACGTTCTCAAAAGTCTGATGACACCTGTACTTCCACCTTTTTATCGGATTTTCATGTCAGGAATTGTTCCAAAGTTAGGAACTGACTTTGATGGAAAACAAATTGGACCATGGTTTTATGCTCCATGGCTCACATCTTTCGTTACGCCGACATTTTTTGGATTTCTAGTTGGCCCCAGCACCCCAAACTATCGCAAGGATGGTCAACTTGGAGGACTTGTTGTTGAAAAGTGCAAATTTCTTCAGGAATCAGGTTGTAAGGGATTATGTCTTAATCAATGTAAATTACCTGCACAACAATTCTTTGCGGAAGAGTTGGGTTTGCCTTTGACTGTTTCACCTAACTTCGTAACACAAGAATGTCAGTGGAGCTTTGGCGAAGATCCTCTGCTACCAGAAGACGATCCTTCTTTTCCGAGGGGGTGTCTAGTTGGTTGTGAGTCAAGGAAGTCTATGACAGGTTCTTATGCGGATGCCTTTTAAAAATGATAGATATCGTAGAGCTTATCTTACTCACTTTAAGACATCATTCGCCCAACTAACAACCTAACAACAGTGACAACGAAAGTTTTCCATCCTTACAATATCCTGAATCGAGAAAATTACTCATGGTCAAACACTTACTGAAGCAGAGGTGAGAAAGGTTTGTTACGTGACGTGCTTAATAATAAAAGGTGTCCTATATTCAGTAAGAACACATTAAGATTAATAAATTGTTTGTGCAACTTGTTTGGAAGAACAATATCGATGTATTAAATCAGGCGAACCCTTTTCAAAACGAAATCTATGCACGCTACTATTACTCGAACCATCTCTTCTCCACAACTTCTGCCCTTCTGGTGGGCTTTTCAGCGACAATTTTACTAGTAGAATTTTTTCCAAAGCCGAACGCATTTTTGTAGGATCGGACCATGCTATCAAACTCAACTAACAATACCGAAGTAAAACAGTTGACGACGATAAAGAATTTAGTAATACCGACGCAAGAGCTGATAATGATAAACCATTTTCACTCACCTTCTTCTTTATCAATTTTCTTTTGTTTCTTTGGCGGTTTAACCGATTTAGTGCACTCAGATGCGGTCTTAACTTTCGGATCTATCTTTTTCATCTTTTCTGGCTTTCTCGTTTTTTTCTCTACAATATTTTCACTGCCAGCCTCTTTGGCTTTGCGCTTTCTCTCTCTTTGCAGAGCGCCCCTCCCCTTCTTCTTGGTAGCTTGTTCCTCATTGTTTGAAGACAACTCTACCTTCTTCGCTCTCGACAATTTCTTTTGATTCAAGTAATTGGCAAGTTGTTGTTCCCGTCGTTCAGCTTGTTGCTTGGCTTTTGCTTTATTCTCGACCTAAAACAAGCGTAAGAGATATGTTGTATACGAAAAAAGTAATCAAATTTGCTTACCGTGAAATCAACGATTAATCTTGGAACTAAAAGTTTTCCATCTTCATTGAAAAAACCAGGTGCCAGGTTTCCTTTTCTTTTGGACTTCTTTGCCTGCCATGCTTTGTAACCAAACACAGCGTAATCTTTAGAGTACTTAGGGTTATTATTTAGTTCCCGCAAAGACGCTAGAGCATGGGCGTGGAAAGTGAACTCTACAAACGCGAAGCCTTTGCTAGGACCCAATTCTGTTTTCGTCGACGAAGATGACATGACATCGCGCCCAATAAAAACTGATGGTATAAATCGTCTGATATCTTTCTCATCAAAGTCTGGGACAGCTGCAGCTTCATTAACACATTCTCTTGGAGGTAAGCCTTGAGCTCTCAACTGAGTACTTATATCGTCGCTTGTCACCAACTTTTTGCGTAAACCTTCTTTGATACTTTCGACAATAAGCTTTTTTAGCGAAGCTTCGTCTACCCCCTTCGCTAAATTCCTTACTGATATTCGATTTGGATTAATGAAAAATAGAGGAGATCTGAGTTTGGTACTCTTTTCTGTTGAAGCTCTCGCGCGCTTCTCCTTATCGACCTCTGGAATGTTACGCCAAGAATCCACATTACGCTCATCGTTTCCAATGTATCCTTCCATCTTAAGGTACAAATTTCGGCGATCCTTGCCCGCCTTTTTAATAGCTTTGCCATCTTCGTCGCGTTCAACGCGTAAAGTACCCGCAGTGTTGCGATCGACCGCCATGTCAACAAGCAAACGACGACCATGAAAAAATATTCCGTCGTCAATGTTCGAATTTGAATCTATAGCATTTACGGTAGCATCCTTACTGGAAACAAAAGGAGCATCCTCTTTTGTACAACCAGCCTTTACTGCCGCCTGAGCAGATTTTTTATTTGAATACTTTATGAAACCAGTTCCCTTGATTACTCCCGTGGCTCTGTCCTTCACCAAATACACACCTTCGATCCTACCAAATTTCTTAAATAGCATAAATATAGAATGACGATCAACATCAAAAGGAATATTGCGCACAAAAACTGTACATTGTTTATCTACATCATCTGGATGAACTTTGTTACTTTGTTTATATTCATTAGAACCACGAGTTTTCCGATTCTTGTCCTCATTGTCGTCGCTATCATTTTCGTCGTCGCTAGAACTACTTTCCGCATCGCTAGAACTCGAATCTGAGTCTTCTTCTCCACTACTCCTGCCTTCTTCTATTTCTTCTCTTGCATCATCTTCTTTTTGCTTACTGGTCCGATTTCGTTCTTCATTTCGATGTTGTTGATGCAAACTTTTTGGAATAGAGAAGTCAATGGCGACTTGACGATTTCGAATACTCACGCCACCCTTCGCACTCGCTTCCACAGCAGCTTTTGCTTCTTCTGCTTTACTAAAGGTCACAAAGGCGAAACCTCGATTGTGTTGCTGCTTTCTACCATCTCCACCAACAGTAGGTACATGTACATCAACAACTGTCCCAAACTCTTCACAGACCGCCTGTATATTCGATACCTTTGCCGTGAACGCGAGATTACGAACGATCACACGGGCGGTACGTTTTCGTTGTATCTGCTCATATTCCTCAGGCGTTCTCATTGTATACTGGTCACGGTGCTCTTGTTTTTGTTCACCACTGATATCCTTATCTTCCTTCTGAGAAACATTATTTCTCGCATCTTTTTCTGTAAGCTTTTGATCGCTCGCCATTTCCACCAGCAACTTATATTTCTTCATCCCATCACGTTCCAAAACATATTGTTGTGAAGATGCAGCGAGTTCAGCATCTTCTTCGCTGGCAAAGCGGACGAACCCAAAGCCGCGTCCTCGTCCAACATCATGTTTCTTGTCGTGTATTATACTGCACTTTTTAATTGGGCCAACGTCTCCAAACAAATCTTCGAGTTCACTACGGAGTGTATCTGGGGGTAAATTGCGCACAAATATTGTGCTTTTATTTTTAGCGTTGCTCATCGTTTGTCTTTATAACTATTTGTTCATTGAAAAATACAACGCGTTACAGAGAGATAGTTGAGAGTTTGGATATGTTAGCATATCTCATATCTTGATGAGAGGAAAGCTAAAATGATTGGTGGCTGCCAGAAGCCCAGAAGAAGAAGAGTTTATGGCCGTTTGAAAGTTCATGAAATGACGTGCAAGGAGAAGCAAGAAGCGATACTTTCGGGAAAACCTAAAACATGTAAAATAGGATCTTTTTCAAAGAATTTCGACGAGGAAATGAATAAAACGAGGAGCCTAGAGCCTATCTCCTAAAAGTAGAGTAACTTTCGAAAATTAAAGAAATATTTGGATGTCGTGCAGTTTTTCGTCATGCAATGCTCGTTCAAAGTGTATCTTTTATACTTAGATTTATATACTTCTTTTAGAAGTACTGACTTGTCGTTCGAGCTCAACATCTGGCACGAAACTTGCACGACGAAAATCTGCACGACATCCAAAATTCTCAGAAAAAGGTCATACTCGAACGAAGGTCATAATACATTGTAGATGTTGTTTCCGGAGTTTTCAAAAACAAAAATTCAAAAGGTACCCCGAAAAAACTCCCAAAATACCCCTGACTCGTGGAAAAATTGCATAATACCGATCCACCTAAATTGCATATTGCATGTTTTGTTGTATGTTGTATGATTGCTTGTAAATAATCGGTCAGGTATTATCAATTCTCAATATTCAATATTCATTTCTGTACCTTTCAATCTTGAAAGCATTTCTTTTTAAATTCTTTGGACCTAAATACATACTGCTTACTTCTTTCATCACTCGTATTTAATCCTTTTCATCAGAGAGTGAGTGAGAGTGAGAACGAGAGAGAGAGAGAGAGAGAGAGAGAGAGCAATGGCACATATGTACGACGATTCGGACAGCGACTATGACGACGACGATGCCGTCGAATTGTTCGAGAGTGCAAACGAGCGCAATGATGTTGACAACATGGCGAGCCTATTTGCTATTATGACCACTGTGGAGCACTTGGAAAAAGCCTATACGAGGAATGCTATTGAACCACAGCCGTATCAGGCACGATGCTTGCAGTTGATTAGTCAATTCAAACTGGCAGAGAAGAGTGTTCTATCTCCATCTGTGAAAAGTGTGGAGACGTTTATGAAGATGTTTGATATGGAGGGAAAATATCCTCTTGCAGTGGATCGGCTGTTAAAGAGTGGAGTTCCCGCCACGACACTGCATGCGATAGCAGATGATAGGGATATGACTGTTCTTGTACAAGAAGCAACTGAAAAATTTATTACTGCACTTGACTCATTGCAGTTAGGACAAAGGGCGGTAGATGAGCTCCAACCACCTATGTCAGATCTTATGGACGCGTTGACAAGAGTTCCTGGATTTAATATGGATCAAAAAAATAACGCATCTGAAAAGATTGAACAGTGGTTGTCTCGTTTAAATGATATGAGAGCAGCTGAGGAGTTGTCTGAAGATCAAATTCGGCAAATGCTTCATGATATCAACGCTTCTTACGAAGCTTTCAGGAGATTTCTTGGTTCTAGAGGGAAACAGAATGCCGCTGCGAGATAGTTTTATAATATTAATTTTGAATTATGTACTTTTCGGTACGTGCTGCTTTGAGTCTACCGGTAGTAGGAAAAAGATATTCCATTCATCTTTCTCTTTTCTAATAATTACTTCTTCTCTCGCTCCATTCCTCTAAACTTTCCTTTTTTCAACTGCATGCATGCGATCTTATTTTTCTTGTAACAGCTATAAATTGCATGATGTTGAACTCGTCCTCTTCATTAGTCACTGATTTTGAAGAGAAGTAGTAGCAACTGCTATATGATCGAAACATATAATATGCGTAATTATTTTCCTAATTATTGAACAAAGAGCTCCCATATTCTATTTTGTAAGCCCTGGGAATTCCAGCGCATACTGCCTGAGTAACAGCTTCTTTTGATCTTCTTTCGAATTGTACCCGATGTATCATTAGTTCAATCTTTGTGTGTTGCTTTATATTAAGACTAAATACAGACATGATTGTATGCTTGCTGGGTGGAAGCTGTCAAAAGGCCCAAGAAAAAATTCAGTAACTGCGCAAAGTATGAGCGTAAGCAGACAAGTATTGCAATAGTTCATCTTTAAAATGGCTTTTATTTCTATCCTTTGAAATCCTGGTCTAGGATCAAATATCCAATAACGATCGGGTATATTATGGTGTTTCTTGGGACTGTTATTTTGAATGGATGTGTTGGTAGCTGTAAACAACCATTTCGGATGTATTATGAGCATGCACCAC
>Ga0115008_10000947_pt1 | contig 22739 bp, 3 predicted proteins | sample FraStrMetagenome_FD_87164 | JGI IMG/M metagenome (GOLD analysis project Ga0115008, IMG submission 87164) | Marine eukaryotic phytoplankton communities from Arctic Ocean - Fram Strait ARC3M Metagenome | ecosystem: Environmental > Aquatic > Marine > Oceanic | place: Fram Strait | collected 2012-06-18
GCGACGTCAAACTCCTTCGACTTCTCGGATAAATTTCCTCCATTCCGATATGTCTCTCCATTTTCTATTTATTCAGTGAAACCCAATATTGTTCCGGAATTGACTGCTGTGCAACTTTATGTCCAAACTAACATTTCGGAAAATCATTTATCTCAGAAGCCTAAGTGCAAAATAGGTGTTATAGAATCGCCTGCAGTTTGGCAAGAAAAAAAAAAGCTGAAATGTCGCACACCAGCAAATCTAACAGTTGGGTTATATTTTATCAACATTGCGCTTAACGAGTATGACTATATGCTTTCAAATATAAGCCTTTCGGTGCGACCTTCAATGAGTGTGTTGCATGCATATCCTTTGAATGGCCCTTCACGTGGTGGGACCGTGGTAACAATCGTAGGCAATGGTTTTGATTCTTCTTTCCAATTGCTTTGTGCTTTCGGATTGATTCAACCCGTGCAAGCATTATTTATAGATAAAACCCATATTGAGTGTATCAGCCCATATCATGACCTCGTTGACCACAAGAAATCGGGAAGGCTTGTCGTAGACCTAAAAGTCTATTTAGAAAGCTTTTATCGAGATAGAGAGAACGAGAGAAGCACAGATAATTTAGATCCAGGCTTGGCTTTTGAATATTATCAAAATGAACAGATTAATTTGATTGAACCAAGATTTGTTCCATATGATGGGCGGAGCATTTTGTTGATCACGGGTAAAGGATTTCTAGATTCTGGCAATTTGTCGTGTCGTATTGGTGTTGCAAAACCAATTTTGGCAGTATTTTTGAGTTCCACTCTGATTTCATGCGTTACACCCAAGGCAAGTGATGCCCTCCTGTATCCGCAACGCAAGACAGGAAGAGAATCCGTTCGAGTAACTGTTCAAGTAGCTAATAATGGAGTCGATTTTGAGTCATCTGCCATTTATGCATATGGATCGGTGCATTATTTTGTCACTCCTAGCATTTCCCAGATCTATCCTACGAATGGACGAATGGAAGGAGGAACTAAAGTTACGATACATGTAGACAACTTACACCCGTCAGATAAGCTATGTTGTAGCTTTTCATCCCATATAGTCAAAGCAGAATATATTAGCCCAAATTCTCTTTCATGTATTAGTCCAAAAAGACAAGATAATGAATTCAAAAATGTTCATGTCAGAATCAGCTTGAATGAAAAAGACTTTAGCTCTAATTTTTTGCTTTTTAATTATGTATCTTTTCCAATTGTGGAGAAAATTCTCCCAACTCACGGGTCAATCAAGGGTGGGAACAAAATAATAGCCTATGGATCCAATTTTCACACTAATGAAGACGAAGACATTTTTTGTCACTTCAATGACGTATCTATAAAAGCATTATCAAGAACATCAGAAAAAGTGGTGTGCATCGCTCCTCCTCATCAAAGAGGACCAACATTATTCGATATCGCAAGAATCAATTTTGTCACAAACCAACACAATCATGGCGGCTCTCATGATAAAATGATTGAATACACATACATGAATGAAATTAAGATCGAATCTCTATCACCAAGTGCTGGTTCTGAATTGGGTGGTACAAATATTACAATAGAGGGATCTTTTTTTCCATCTGAAGTTTCCTTGTACTGTTTGTTCGATAAAATTGCTATTATAGCACATACTTTGTCAGACAAGTTGCTTCATTGCAAATCCCCAAAGAAAATGGAAAATATGACTTCGATCATTAACTTACATATTGGGATAGAAAGTGGGATAGAAAATGAACCAGCGATTCTTACTGCCTTCGCAATTCAATTTGCTTATACAAAGCCAGCATTTATTGAAAGAACATTTCCTCACAGATATTTTATCGATGACAATACTTTTGTTTATGTCAAAGGAGGGAATTTTGTCTCAATGTCCAAGAAAAACGATATAAGGTGTCGCTTTGGTATAGCTGGGGAATCACCGGGTGAAATTCTATCAGAAAAGCTTATACGTTGCTCGACTCCGTCAAATTCACGTCTCAAGCTGCAAAAGGAAGTTCAAGAAGTCAGTATTTTTTCTCAAGCACCCCAGAGAGAAGTTCAACTAATTAAGACTGCCTCGCCACCTTTGGGTTTTGAAGTACAGATGATAACTATAGAAGCGTTTGGTTTTGACAGAGATGCAATTGCCCAAACTTTACGTCTTCTTATACAATCAGAAACAAGCATGAGTGGCACGTTTGCATTGTCCTACAAGGGAAGAAAGACACTCCCAATCCCAATAGATGCAAGTGCTTTGGTGCTAGAGGAGTATCTTCAAAATAAAATATTTAGTGAAGTGAGTGTTGTATCTGTTCCTAATCCAGGAGTCACAGGAGACTCTTCTGTTTGGGATATTACAATAGATTGTGCTGCTGGTGGCATAAATCAACTTGAACTCAAATGTGATTCCACAAATATTAAAAGTGTATGGTCTGGCAACATCAGATGTGAAATAATTCAACTTAAGGAAAGTAATAGCTCTAAATTGGATGGGGAGTTTAGTTTGGCATTTAATGGGAAGCAGACAGGTCTTATGGATTATAACATAAGTAATTTGGATCTGTGGAAAGAGGTTGATGGATTAATAGATGAGAACATTGTTTCGGTGAAAAAAATGGATTGGCCGGTAAATTTTTCCCATAAAACAGGTTTTGCATGGCTGATCACATTCCATCGTCCTTATAATGATAAGAGTTCTAGAAATGATCCATATGACTGGCCTGAATTATCAGGTAATGACCAAAACCTCAGGGGGACACGCAAAAAACTTACAGTGAAAGAAATTAAGAAAGGATCTTCCGTAAATGGGGTCTTTTCAATATCAATGGTGGGAGAAAATGATAAATCAAAAGTTTTACCATTTAATGCTACGTCGATTGCAGTCCAATCGGCATTAGAATCTTTTGCAGGTATTGAAAAAGTCCAAGTCTCTCGATACGTTACAAAAACTGGCGTTTATAGTTGGAAGTGTACATTTTCTTCATTTGTTGGCAGTCCTGGGATTATAACAGTTAACGATACCCATATTAAAGGAAATAACGTACACATTGAAGTCATAAGAATTGCTGAAGGGTCAATTCCCGTTGGTGGTTTCTTTTTCCTATCGTTCAGAGGAGAGAAATCTAGAAGACTAAGTGTAAATTCATCTGTTGATGAACTCAGAAGTGCAATCAGATCGTTGAGAACTGTCGATGATGTCGTGGTTAGTCACGAGAAAAAAATAACAGAAATTAATAAAGATAGAGAAGGTTGGAAATACTCAATCACTTTTACGTCAAGCAATTCCCCGGAAAATTTAGGTCCACTCCCACTGATAGAAGCTCATGATAGTCTTTTGACAGGGACACTGGCTTCAATAGTCGTTACTAAAAAACAATCTGCTTGCTGCTCTTTAGACGTTACTCTGAATGGAAAAGATTTTTTTGGGAGCATAGATGGTTCAATAATTCCTTTTGGTTTCATTGAAAGACCTATCATTTTAAGCATATATCCTATACATGGATCTGTGTTTGGAGGAACCAAAGTCACACTCATTGGCATTGGGTTAGTCCCTTTGAATTTAGATGATAGCAAAAGTGTCTTTTGTGTTTTCGGTGCTAGTAAAATCGAAGGAACTTTCATAAACGATACAATTATTGAATGTATTACACCACCTAACAAACGAGAACAAGTTTCAGTAAATTTACACTACTTAGATGATAAAGTTTCTTTCAAAGCAAGTGCCGAGTCCAAAGCAATATTTGAATTTGTTCCTGAAATGAAAGTAAACACTACCTTCCCACATATGATACCGATTGTCGGTAAAGGACCTCTTGATATTATTGGAAATGATTTTATGAATTCATCTGAGCTCAAGTGTCGCTTCAAGTATGGATTATATGTGTCATCATTAGAATTAGAGAAGAGAGAGGCATTGCTCGAAGTAGGACTTATTTACCATTCTTCTACGCATTTACAATGCTCTGATACGCCAACTCTTGCAGAGTTTTTTTCTTCATCGAGAAATGATTGGACAAAGACTTCGGTTGCTTCAAATCAGAGTTTTGTTTTATTAGAAATAACAGCAAACGGAGTTGACTGGGTTCAATTTGAATATCTAGAATTTATACCCCTTCATGAGATATATTCACTAACTCCTAGTTTCGGACCAATCTCTGGGAATACAAGTGTTACTATATCTGGTCGTAATTTTGTTAATTCAAGATCTTTATCGTGTAAATTTGGGAGTTTTCCTTTGGTCCAGGCAACATTTATCTCTGAAACAAAGTTACAATGTATATCACCTCAAATGATAAATGAAACTGATATTTTTAGAATACCTCTCGCAGTTTCAAATAATGGATATCATTTTTCTTCAGATTCACCTTCATTTGGTGTATATGAAAACGTCATTTTACAAAACATAAAGCCGAATGTTGGACCCAGCACTGGAGGTACAAGCGCAATAATTACTATTGGGATATCTAGCTTTCTAAACAGAAATATTTCAAACCACTTTCATAACATTTTTAATTCAACTTCTTCAATTGAGCAAAGTGCTAAATGTGGCTATAGCAAATGCATTCCATTATGCAAATTCAACACAACGATCAAAAGTGCTCATTTTATCGAGGTCAATCAAATAACATGTCAAACACCCAGAAGCGAGTCTTCTAATCACGTAACTACTGTATCGATATCTTTGAACGGAGGGCATAATTGGGAGGAGAATATGGTACTTTTTCATTACTATCCCATCGCGGAAGATTTGGAGCTTTCTTTGTACCCAAAGTCTGGACCTATTGCTGGAGGAACATTGGTCAAAATTACCGGACTGACTCATTCCAAACATCCGTTTCATAGCGCCATAGTTCCATTAGCAAGTTCGATACTTTGTAAATTTGGGGATCATATATTTCCTTCTTCAGCTATAACCGAAGATGGTAACGTTGTTATCTGCAGAAGCCCAGCTGCAAAAATTGTGAATGAAACTTCTTCAGTATCTGTAGATATTTCTCTCAATGGCGACTTGAGTGGCTTTTCTTCATGTGGGCTTTACTTTCGATATGACGTTATTGCATATATAAAAACCATAATACCAAGTTTTGGATCGGTTCTTGGAGGGACATCCGTCAAGGTCTTGGGCGGCCCTTTTAAGAATAATCACAGCAATTACCAATGTAGATTTGGCGATAAAGTGAAGAATGCAGCATGGATGAACGAAGAAGAAATTAAGTGTGTTAGTCCAGATCTCGGGAAAATTGACGAAGTTCAAACAGTAAGCCTTTTTTCAATGGCATGGGTACCTGAAATACAAACCATTGAATCTTATGCAGATGATTATCTATCTGAAATACATACTATATTTACATCGGGACCAAAGTACTCAAATAACGAAATTCAGAAAGTATCAATCAAAGTCGAAGACGAAGATGAAATACAACGGCTTGAAACTCGTTTAGATTTTACAGAAGATATCGAAATCGAAGTTGAACTTTCTCTGGATCCTACAAAACATGAAGTTCAAAAAGTATCTTTTCAATATGAGTCTTCAACTCCTGAAATCCAGTCGGTATCAATTATTCCCTTTTCTAAGAAGTGCGAATCTGGATTTATTGAGGAGATACAAATTGTATCAATCAAGAGTTCTGATCTAACCAATGCACCCGGAACGTTTGATTTGCATGTAGGAGAGCAACTTTTAGGAGATTTATCCGTTGGATATTCACCCACCCTTTTGACCCAATTATTCAACCAAATACTTAACATTCCTGTTGAAATCACTATTGAAGATAAGGAAAACATTAGGAATTGGATAATTACTTTCGACGGATCCTTAGGCGATGTGGAAGAATTGCAAGTCAGAAATTTTGATGACAGCATTTTAGATGTAGATGTTCACACAAGGCAAGATGGCTCAGTACAAGAAATACAGGAAATCAAAATTACTTCCATGAGTCCAGGACAATATTGGAGGCTATCACTTGATGGTTCGGAATGGACAGGTCACTTAAATCATGATGAAACACCGGACCAACTAGCTTTAGCCATTTCGAGGCTAAGTAGTACTAATGTTACCGTTACATCTACTAGTTTCTTCAACATATCCCATTCATTCATGGTTACTTTTGTGGACTATATTGGAGATGTCCCTATGCTTATCAGCACATGGTCTTCTAATTCTGCTAATATAGTCATAAGAGAATATCGGAGAGGAACAAGTGCATTCAAAGGAAACTTTACCTTAAGTATCAAGGGCCAAGAAACTAAAGAACTAACACTCAAATCTACAGCTCACGAAATCGAAACAGCTCTTATAAACCTCAAACTAGCAACCACTTTTAAAGTAACAAGGGTTGTGCCAATGCTGAGAAACGAAATTGTTTTCATAATAACATTTCTCATGCCAGGAGATAATGAAATGTTTGATATACATTGGAAAAGCGAAAAGGATACCTGCCAAGTCTCTAAAGTCAATCGATTGAAAAAAGGAAGTATATTTGATGGAGAATTTGAATTATACATTTCAACCAAATCAAATTTTGGTGAAGAATCAAAGAGAAGTACAGGATTTCTATCATTTGATGTCGATTTAAATGTCCTCCGAGATGCGTTACGATCGCTTGATATGTCATGGACTGGAATTGAAGTTTCTGAATTACCTTCCACTTCTACTGATGAGATTATTTCAAAGTCTTGGTTGATAACATTTCCCCAAAACTTGGGAGACATAGATATGCTTCAAACTAATACAATTGGGTTCATTGACAAAACTATCAATTCAACGATAAAAGTAGTTCAAGATGGAAGAGATTCCGAAATTCAAACAATATCCATAGATGCTTCAAACTCTGTGGAAGGAGCATTTACCCTATCTTTCAAAGGATACGAAACAAATCAAATTCCTTGGAATGCAAGTGCACTACATTTGAAGGAATGCATTGAAGAGCTACCGACTATTGGAACCGTGCTTGTGGAAAGAAAGCAAGAAGTTTTTCGGCACTCAAAAAAACCTTCAAAAGACATTATAGTGCCTGAAAATAGTGACTCATTAGATTATTTTACTTTATATTCTTGGGATATTACCTTTTTAAGCTATGTCGGTGATGCTCCTAGTCTAGAAGTATGCTGTGACTCCCACACCTTCAATCGTTTACAGACTATTTCAAGTAGTGGTGAAAGTAATGTTGCATTGCAAGTAACCGAATCACAGAAGGGTTCAGGTAGCGCGCTTGCTGGATACTTTCAAATATTCGTGGAAAATTTCGTATCTGGAATCCAAACGAGCGATGATATACCCATTAACGCAACTGAAGAGGAAGTGGATACTATAATTAGGAAAATGCCGATGTCGCAATTTTGGGATGATATTAGAGTTTCAAGAATTGTTTCCGATCCTGTAAATCAAGGGTTTTGTTTCAGAATTTGTTTTTCAGGTCTTCATATCTCAAAAGTATCATTTGAAGCAAGAAAATCGTACAAGATTAAAGTGAATACCTTTCTTAAGGGAAGCTATTCCATTGCCAATATCAAAATATCTCCAGATCATTGGATAAGCAAAGAAATTCAAGTCATACAATACTTTGGAAGCGATCAAAATCAAGTTTTAACTTGCTCTGATGGGACGAATGAAGGACGTTTTTCTTTTTCTCGCTACAGCGATTCCGAATCAGTTGCGAGAATCATATCCTCTTTAACAAATCTGAAGACAAAAGTCGCCAACTATGGAGATGTATTAGTTTCTCGTAGCACCTCACAAAACTCAACTTGTTGGACAGTTACCTTCTTAGAAATAGTCGGAAATCCAGGTCAGCTCACTTGTTCTGAAGATGTGAAAACTCTCACGTTGAGCAATGGTACTAGCACACCTATTTCTGATGGTACATTTACTCTCATGTTTTGTGGATTCGAAACAAAGCCAATCTCATATAATGCAACTGCAGTAGACATAAAACACGCTTTAGAAGAAATTCAGATTATTGGGATAGATGGTGTGCAGGTTTCATCAGAAAACAGTAGTTTCGCATCAAGGAACGGAGAAATGATATGGGCAATAACATTTTCAGGGCGAAAAGTCGAGGGAGATATACCCTTACTAAGCACCAAGTCTAATAATTTAGGTGGTTCAAAATCAAGCATTTTATTAACAGAAGTAAGGAAAGGGAGCCACATTAGTGGTTTTTTCCGCTTGAATATGAAAGATAAATGGTCAAATCCAATATCTGTCCAAGCAAAAGCTTCGGCAATAGAAAATACACTAAAAGAAATGGAAGGAATAGATTTCGTAAATGTAGCAATGAGTGAGGATGATGGCAATAATGGTGAATTATCATTTTGTATCACATTTCCTCATTACATTGGTTATCCTCCCTATGGATTCGTACCTAAGGTTGCTGGAAATCAACCTAGCATAATTATCGACGGAACGAACTTATTAGGAGGAAATATAAAAACACTAGTGCATACGATACAAAATGGCACTGATCCAATAACGGACGACCAACATAACAGAGGTTTCCGTTTGGTAGCAAGTGGTGGGTCAAAATCTTATCCTCTTAGTCGAGTTACAAGATGGTTACATTATAATGAAACAGCAACCACTATGCTTGATGCACTTGAAGGCACAGGTGCTTTACCTTATGGATTCCAAGTTAATAGAAGAGGGCCATATTTTGATGGTTCTTACCGTTGGGATGTAATCTTTCCAAAGGGCTATTCTTGGGGAGGAGAAACGTTTTGGGCTGTGCGACATGGTGGTGGTTCCATTAAATTGCAAGGGATTCAAGCAACTGTTTCTTGTAATTTGACACGCATTGGCACCCAAAAACTTAGTGGTAAATTTAGATTATTATTCAAACGGGGAAGTTCTTATGTCGAGGAAAAAAGTGAGATTTTAAATCATAATGCTACAAGTATAGAGATAAAAAAGGCACTCGAAAATATGAGTTCCATAACAGAAGTTAATGTTAATTCGAGGTCAACTGATTTCAACCACAGTGGAAATGAAAGAAAACGGTGGGATGTAACATTTGTTAGTCTTAAAGATGCGGGTGATATGCCTTTGTTAAGGTCTGAGATTCGTGGTGAAGGATTCGCATTATCGGGTTCTTCTGCGTCTGTGGAGGTGTATGAAAATCGGAGGGGGCAATCAAATACAATTCAAAAGCTAAGCTTGCCACAGAATATTTCATCATTTGAACTAATTTATGATGATAAAAGTAGTTATAAACTCAACACAGATTCATCAGATACCGATATTGAGAAAGCTGTAAATCATATTTATAATGGAGGCGTGGTTTCCGAAAGAAGAGAAAACCGTACGCACATCGAACTGATCTTTCTCTTCACAGATGTTTCAAGGACCAACTCTATGCTTATTGCTAATGTTTATTCATACTGTGGCAAAAAAAAAGTTTGTTTAAAGAAAAGTAAAGCAGAATTACTAGTAAGAGCTAACATTCCTGATTTGGAGGGGACTTTTTCTCTCGGACTATCGCATCATTGCGGAATTAATCAAACAGACGAAAATTATCATTCAAGGAGTAAAACTTCTCCTATTTCAGTCTTCGCAAAACCAAGTCAAGTTGAAAAAGAGTTAGAGTCCATTCAAAGCATAGATGACGTTATTGTAAAAGTCACTGAAAGTAACTATCTGCATGAACACAAGATTCCAGTATTATCGGGGCGGGTTGGTGTTTGCCGAAATTTTCATGTACACTTTCGCAAGACTAATTTGATATCATGTCAATCATTAGATTTACCTTTACTATCAATTGATTCTTCAAATGTTAAAGGAGTTCCAACTAAGGATTCTGCTTTAATGCCGGAGTACTTCACGAAAATCACGAAGGTGGTAAAAGGAGCTCATAAAAAATTGGGAGGTACAGTGAACTTTGAAATATCAGTGAATAGGGCGGATTTCTCATCCACAGGATTTTCTTTCCAATACTTACCAACTTTGGAAACAAAAAGTATATACCCGGTGCATGGTGAGTTCGAATTCAATTTCTTCATTGAAGAGCATCATAATGCATGATTTTGAATATAAATTTTGTAATTTTAATCACAGGTCCAACTCATGGTGGAACTGAAATAACTGTTGAGGGCTCAAACTTTATTGATAGCGAATTCCTGGTTTGTCTATTTTTTGATAGAAAGCCATTATTTTCAAATCAATTAGGAAATCCATCATATATTACTGGAAAGGCAACCTACATCAGTGACAGCAGAATTAAATGTATTTCTCCTGTGTCTTTCAAAACATCTAGCATTGAGCTTTATGTATCATTGGATGCAAACCGCAATAACCAACATGCAAGATTGGAATATTTATCTCCTGGCTTAAAGTTCACATATGACAGCTCAATAATCATTTCTTCAATTTTACCAGATTCAGGACCGTCATGTGGTAATTTTAGTGTGTTTGTGAAGGGTGGACCATTTATATCTAATGCAGAGTATTCTTGCCTTTTTGGAGACACACCGGTTAAAGGTTTTTTCATCAATGAGGGTGTCATCCGATGCATTGGCCCTAACAAAACTCCTGGAACTTATTTTTTTGAAGTCAGTCAAAATGGCATAGATTTCACTGATTTCAGAAAGCAGTTCAAATTCTACGAAAATCCTCTTATAACGCATATTTATCCAGTTTCTGGTCCAGTAGAATGTGCTGGAACTGCTGTAAAAGTTTTCGGATATGGATTTGTCAATACATCATCATTAGTTTGCCGTTTTGGTAATTTTGAAGCTCCTTCGCAATATATAAGTGATAAAGAAATTCTTTGCGTAGCTCCATCGCTTACATCAAAAAGAGATCTATTATCGTGGTTTGATTTGAACAACGTCAAATCTCACCAATTTCAAGTTGATCCCAAGATCCAGCGACAAATATACCCAAATTCGTATAATTATCCTCTCTACTTGGGATTTCCGACTACTTTGGAGGTAACGAATAATGGTCAAGATTACACAGAAAATGGTGTCACTTTCCTTTATCAACAAGACATAATTATATTAAACATTTCAAATAATCGTGGCCCAGCTTTGGGAGGAACGCCAATTTTTATTAGTGGAATTGGCTTCGTGAATACGACAGATTTAAAGTGCCGTGTTGGGTATTATGTCGTTGATGCTTTTTTCTTAACAAGAGAATCAATATTGTGCTTTACACCACCCCTCATTAGAGCCGAGGCTTCAGGAAAATATAGAGAGTTCTGGAATTCAACTAATATGCCTCACTCAATAAACTTCCGTGTTCGACCTTTCGCGGCCCCAACCAACGTTTTATTTTTAGAAGTTGCAAACAATGGAATTGACTTTTCAAACTTTGGATTCACATATGAATACATCTCATACCAATCTCGTGGAACTTATCAACCCGGCTATGAACTTGCAACTGAGTTGAAATGTCCAAGAGGAACGTATTGTAAATCTGGTATCAGAACGAACTTTACTCTTTGTCCAAAAGGAACATACCAGACTCAGATTGCTCAAGAAAAGTGTGTTCGATGCCCGATAGGATACATGTGTCCTGAGAAGGGTCTTCCTATACCAAGAATATGCCCATCCGGATTCGTATGTGATGTTACCGGAATAGAGCAAAATCCGAATCCATGTCCTGAGGGTCACTTCTGTCTCGAAGGGACTGCTACTTCGTCGGTTACATGCACATCATCTGCATCTCAAGCGCTGAAACCAGGGTTCTCTCTCTCTGACCAGCATTCAAAAATATCAATTGGAAATGAGGGATCATTACAATCATTAACATTTAGCGGGAGAAATTCGGCATGCTGGAGTAACTCCACAGAGGATTTTGGGTTGCAAGCGTCAAAATTCCCTTCTAGGCTGTGGTCAGAAAAATACATGCTCCCACTTGATTTTGATTCACCATACAAGATAACACGTGGTAGATTTTGTTTGGATGATTCATGTTTAAAAATTGAAGATGAATTTAATGTAAGGGGCGACGTTTTTGATTACGCTTCAACTGGTTTCTCACTTCGTCGTCCAGTTCCATGCCCGCAAGGAATGTATTGTCATCCAGGTACAGCGGTAAACAAAACTTCTCTAAAGGATTATAGCACACCTCAACCGTGTTTTGAATCAATGTACTGTCCAGAAGGCTCAACAAAACCAAATGGAATAACTCATTGCCCACGAGGATTTTACTGCCCTTTTGCCCAAAAAATTCCTTGTCCGGTTGGAAATTTTTGCCCAAAGTCTGGTCATTGGGAACCAATTCCTTGTGAGCCAGGATATTTCAATTTTATGGTTGGGCAGTTTGAATGTACCATTTGCCCTATCGGATATATTTGTCCAACTTTTGGAAGATTAGACCCATTGATCTGTCCAGCCGGGTTTGTATGTTCCAAAATAGGTCTTTTATCTCCCAATCATCGTTGTCCGGCAGGATTTTATTGTCAGAGTGGAACTCAAACTACGGATCCCTTTCGAAATGATACCACACATCGTCCTTATCCTTGCTCACCTGGAACTTATTGTTTGAGTGGGGTTGGTAGTGTAATGATTAAGGTTGGAGATTTTTGGTATGCTCAACCATGCACAGAGGGTTTTTTCTGCGAAGCTGCCTCGTCAACAGCAAAGGGCTCTGGGCTTTGCCCGCCAGGATTTTCTTGTCCACAAGGTACTTCAAATCCGATACCTACCCCCAAAGGCCACTTTTCACAGTTTGCTGGAACAGTAAAAGCCGCAGCTTGTTTACCGGGATATTATACACCTACAATCCAATCAAAAGAATGTTACCCTTGTCCTCCAGGAACTAGTTGTGAAGTTGAAGGTCTCTATGAAGCAGAAATTTGTCCACCAGGAACATACAGAGGAACACTTGAGGAAGATGACAAGACTTGCACAGCTTGCCCCCAGGGATCATGGTCGAAAAATTGGCATTTACTTGAAAAAGGTGAATGTGTGAAGTGCCCTACAGGAGTCAACTGTCCCGTTGATGGTATGACAACACCATGCAGTTTCGATGATCTTCCCCAACCTTTTGTTCCGATTGTAAATTTGAATGGATTACCTGTCCCAGAATATCATTATCCAGAAACGGATTTACCACCATATTTTTCAATTGACGAATGTTTAAGCATGAACCCCAGTTTAAAATCAAATGATTACACACAAGAATTTTTCTTCGGAGAATTAATTCCACCTTACATTGATATACTTGGTCGTGGTGCCCATTTTAGATCTTCAGATGAAGTCTCGTTGAAATATAGTAGTGTCGCCAAATGTTTCCGTAATCCAAGTCCTCTCGGTAGCCCACTTTATAGAAGAATGATCAATTATTATGGCCCACAATTCGACATCCAAACTGGTTATCCTCATCAAGGTTATGGCACTCCTCATTTGATGAACAACCTCTACGGGGTATCTCCTCCACCAGGATTCGATATTAGTCTCAAATATTTTTATAGTAAAGGTATGATGGGTATAGAGTTTCCCCATACTAGAATATTTGATTCGACAAAAAATTGCACAACAGGCTTTATGTTAATGAATTCATCTTTAGTAAAAGTCGATCCGCAACTTGTTTTCACAAACCCAGAAACAGATTTAGAAGGTGGTTACGACATCGAGAAATGCCCAGTTTACGATGTGGTTCTTGATTGCTATATTGATCCAAAATATGAAATTCATCCAAATGGAACTTGTTGTCATATTGAATCAAAAAGTCAACGTGCAATTCTTCACGCAAATGATCAATTTTATCCGGGCACGTGTGAGGCGGATAAGATCTGTCTAGATTATTTAAGATCGGAAGCAAAACCCTGTGATGATGGATATGTATGTGATGAGTCAACCACTGACCGAACAAGTAGATATCATCCTTGTAGAGAAGGCTACTTCTGTGAATTTGGTACCACGCCAGATGCATCTCTCGAATCACCTCAAGGTCAATTTGCTAACCTTTGTCCTTCTGGTTTTGTTTGTGGGGATCAAACTGGAATGAATTATCATGAAATAAAATGCCCGCCCGGTTTTTTTTGTCCCACAGGGACTGCCAATCCTACGACTGGTGCTCTTGCTGATGATGCCATCAATAGAAACATTGCAGAGAGAGATGCAAATCCATATTTAGATCATGTCTACTTGAGTTACTATCGTGAAGACAATTTCCAGCTTTTGAGTGCACATGATATAAGATGTAGGAGTGGAGCAGAAAATGAAGTTCAGCGGCGCTTTCGAGGAAAAAAAATAAAATCCCTTACAAAAGATCCTAATGGTACAGTGATCAACGAAGCTGTATCATTTGATAAAGACTGTGCAAGAGATCACAAATGGAAAATTATGAATGAAACAGTGCGACGTAATGAATGCGACTGTAATATCTTTTTTTTTATGCTTATTGCGGTTTTCCGTCTGTGGCAATGCACTGCAAATGAACCTCTAGATAATCTAGGAATTGGGGCTGTATTGAAAGTACAAAATGGAAGCGGAAAACGAGATTACTGGTTCAAGAGAGTTCATCGTGACTTTGATTTGGCCATGTCAATGGATGAAAAATTCGACGGAGAGAAAATGCATTGGGGGGATGGAGCCGTTTGCAAATGGCCAGAGTCAGAAATATTAACTTTGATTGAGGGTAAAATACCATACATAAAAGAAAATAACGAAGATGGCTTTGGAGGAAGATTTGTGAAACCAGTACCCTACTACGGGATACCTCATGACTCAGGTGGTTTGCTTGAAATGGTAAATGAAGGTACATATGATCAGCCTAATGTAAATTTTACAATTCAACTTAATAAAGATGAGCTGAAATCATTTCCAAGTTACTCAGTCCTTAAGGATGAAATCGAATCAATATTTCTGTACCAAGAATTTCAGAACGATGAAAGAGAGAGCCACCTAGACCCTTTTACGTACAATTTGTATCGTTCAATAAAGCTCATTGAAGAGTATGGTGCCAATCTAATCAATTTAGTGTATTTTCAAGAAGGGAAAGAACAGGATCATGCAGGTGTGGGATTTGAAGTGGACAGGAAACTATCCCAAGCCCAAAATTTATCGGAGTTTAAGTTGTCGTCGACCATCTTTTTGATTCCTGGTAGAATGGATATGTGCGAATGTCAAAATGCCTTAAGGTGCCCAAATGGTACAGATAGTCGTTCTGGCTCAAAAAATCTCGAAGATTGTAAAACATATGATAAAGAAGTTCTACGGCGTATATCTGTCATTCCGTCCAAATATAAGCAAAAGAATTCTAAGATTCATAACTCAACTGATTTTAGTGCTTTAGGAGGAATGAAAAGTTACAATATTGATACGATCGAATTGAAGTCTTTAGAAACGGTTGTTTTTACTCTTGATCTCGCAGGACTTTCAAATAACTTTACATATGGGGAGCATTATCAAATTTCTATTTATAATAATTGCAAACCATGCCCACCAAGATATAATTGTGACAAAAATACCAAAAACTCCACATGTGCCAGTCCAAGATTTGATCAACAAATAGGTATGTTGAATTCATGTCTCAAGGAAAATCGGCGTCCTGTGTGTGTCCATTCAAATGGAACAACTGTTGATTTAGGTTTTTGCCAGCAACAGAAGAAAAACGAAGACAGGGTCGTTCGTCAACATTCTGAAATTAATAACAATGACGTTACTTTAAGAGAAAATTTGACCAAGAATTCGTTCGAATCATCGTACTTGTTATTTTCAGAACCAGATATTGACAAATGCACATCTACGCCATTTTTTTGTGACGAGAAGAGATGGGAAAATTTGATATTTCGAAGACTTTGTCAAGATAACAGAGAAGATAATTTGTTTGGACCAATTTATGATTGCTCATTGGTAGATAAATATGATGAATTTATTACTTGGCAAAATGAGCAATGCTGTCTCCAAAATAGTGAATTGCGTAAAATAGGCGGGTGCTCAATTGACATGAATATATGTGAAAGAAATTCTACTTTTGCAACACTTTTTTCCAAGAAGATTGTAGAACTTTTTGTAACTGATCGAGGTTTTGTTCCACCCGTATCGCGACCGCAAGGGCAATTTGTAATGAATATAGATATTCAAGAAGCCGCGTTTCACCCGTCACCACTCTCTTTGTTCAATGTGAAGAACAATTATTCTAGCAAATTGTTCACACTAGAGCAGAAGTGGAATAAAGAAGATTCTATAGAATCATGGAAAACTACACAAGGTTGCTGTGACTGCAAACGACAAAAGATGCCATCTTATTTTTATGACAAGGAAATAGATAATGGATTTTCTGACAATAAGCATCGAGAAATCCAAATATCGTTGACTTCTATGGATGACAATAATTTAACTGTAGTCGTTGAGCTATTGCATGGATCGTATTACTCTGAGTTTGATTCATACTTCGGTACACACGATTTTAGTGAAATGCGCATCCATACCCCGAGTAGATTCAAGTATAGACCAAATCAAGGTACAAATTCTCGTTCTACTTGGTTCACTCTAATTGAGAGAAGAGATTTTCATTTTCAATCGTTAGAACTTCCGCTCAATTTACCTCGGAGTGAGTATGTATCTGATGGTATTAAGATAAAATCATCCCTCTTCATTGATCGATCAAACCGTATCGAAATAGGGGACAAGTCGTATCGAAAAAAACGAGAAAACAAAAAGATCATAATTAAGAATAGCATACCTCCTGCTTTTGCTTTAAGAGATCCCATCGAAACAGTAAAAGAAACTGATCTATGGTGGACCGAACAAAGTCAATCTTCAACACGAAGCTATGATTCATCATTTATAGCACTTCCATTTTTCCCATATTTTTCGAATTGTGATGGCTACGATTCACATGTTGGAATAAGTCGACTTTTAGAAGAGCATCCTGATTGCACTATGGTCGATTGGAATGATACAAAACCTGTTAATCAATATCCATGGGAAAATTTGTTATATCCTATTAGTGACACTTGTCAAGTTCCAATAAAGTCTCACTACACACATGAAGAATCTGACAGTAGCCTCATTTACGATTTATTCAAAGGAATTGATCTTTCATGCACTTTTGAGGAACAGGTCGAATTACCTTCAGCTGGAACACGTTGGTTCGAAAGTGATGGTGGCACTGTTTTGTTTTACATGTCTCATTTCCCTATCCCTGCTGACCATTTCGAATCAAGAAGTGAGACATACGAAGACAGGAATAATGAGGTCCAATACCAATGGGGCCGAACACCCGAACTCAATAATATAAGGCATTCATTCAAAGTAAAACCTGTTAAAGTCAGTGAATTACACGGAGGTATGAAAAATACAGTACCAAGAAAAGTGCAACTAGATCTGGAATATTATCAAATTAATAAAGGAGAAAAACGTCTTGTGGGAGCCAATATTTATTTCGATGAGTTATGTACAACAATCAAACCTATCCATCATGGAGGCAATGAAGAAATACTAGCAGTGATGTTATCTAAAGGAATTTTGCCTTGCGAAGTTGATATCAATGGAAACTTGAAATCTTATGAATACAGCTTGGAAGTGCACATGTATCCATTAGATTGGTTCAATTTACTAAATAGATTCGAATTTGAAGGGCAGATATACTTTGGCTTTTTCACTTTAGTTGGAATAACTAGTTCTCTGCTCGCAATGATTATTTGGATCATGAACAGGCTCATGACTAAGTTGAGGCATCCCCCGCCATTTCACGGGAGATCTTTTGCTAAGCTAATTTCAAATCCTGCATGGTATGGATGTTTCCTAGCTACGATTCCATATATTCTTGTTATGTTGTGTATTTATCTCTGGTTTAATGTCAGTGAAAGTCGATATACAAAACAATCTCTTATCACTTTTGAGTGGATTCATGGTGATTGGCTAGATACATCTAAGCTAGATGAGGAAAGAATTGAAAAATATAAAACAGGTCGAATTGGTGTTGGAATTCTTGCGATAGGACTATACGCTTCATCTTTATGCGCTTCGTTGATTGTTCCTAATTTGAATAAAATTGAACAGGAAGCATTAAACGGGATACAAAAGCAAGGAGAAGGAAAAATGATGAATATAACAAAAAAAAATTCTGATGATAACGCACAAAATATGCTGAAATGGAAGCGCGCTCATCTCATTTGGATTGGCCTTTGTGTTCAATGTGCATTGATATGGCAACTTGAATTTAGCTACTCGTCATTTTTTGAGGAAAATATTTTCATGTACATTGTTTTTTTTAAAGTCGTTCAAGTTTTATGTGAGATCCTTCTCCAGAGTATACTGAAGGAGCATCTTATGTCAGCGCCTCTTGTTGTTCTAATTCAAATGATGAGATCCATGGTCACGATGGGAGCAAGAGATTTAGTTGAGTTTGTTTTCAGTTATTTTGTTGAGCTCTCTCTTATAATTATCGAACGTCTCTACATCGGTCCATGGATGAAAACTACTGCAAATCTATTTCCAAGATGGAAAATGATGGCTCAAAGGAAACTTTTTAGGAACAAACGCTTAACACGATTTGAGAAAAAAGATTTGATTAAAAAATGGGAAAAAATAAACGAGAATATTCAACTAAGGAATGAAGGTATTGAACCTCTTCTGGACTCATTCATAGTGTATAGCGTTGAAATAACCGGGAGCATTTTATTGCCAATTATGATATTGATTTTAATGGCGTTTTCGGCACAGACAAAAATTTCTTTTAATTATGGTATTCAAACAAATGAAATGGGGTATTACATGATGTTTGCTACCTATATGATACCTTGGAATGCTATGGTTGATGTATTCATCCTAAACTCGCAGGAACTTGTTCATGGATGGCGTCTCTATGACTACATGGCTTATCAAAGATATCGTTTCACAATGAGAGAAACTAGATGGGTTTTGAATTCTCAAGCATTTGATGAAAGCATATCAGAATCCATGCAATCAATAGACTTACTCTCTTTTTCGTCCCAATATTACTTTATTTTATCTTTATATGCAATGGGAATGTTGAATTGCATATTTGCAGTAACAATATTTTTGAGAGTTGATTATAACCTGTTTGGGGATCCAGTCATGCCAATAATTATGCTTACAAGCCTGGCACTTTGTGACTTAATAAAACTGGTGCTTGAACTAGTAGGAGATATGAGCATCCACTGTTTCCAATGCCGTGGTATATGGAAGGCAAAGCAAATAGAGGGAACTATGGATGATGAAATTGCTGCAAAGCTAGTAATAGGCGAAGGCAGACAATTAGACTTGGAGAAGGAAAGGCTGGAGTTACAAGCTATGAATAATGAAAAGTTTAGACACCAGTTTATTGACAAAAACCGTCCCTGGATACTGCAACATCTTGTGGAACTGGTAACACCCAGATCAATGGAAGGAATTGGTCCAGATGGTCGCCCACTTACTGATTACCTAAGGAACGTTTATGAAGATCTTACGCAAATGGGACAAGGTGAAAAGAAAAATGGCGATCGTTCTGATATTAGTAGTGACGATGATGATGATGAAGAACTCGAAAAGAGACGCAAATGGTCCCAATTACCTGTTGGTGATTCTTCACGTACCATCGCTCAGCACTGGCTGAGAAAAGCAAGGAGACGACGGGTGCTCGGTAAATGTGTTTCACCAATCATTACGAAGCATATGAAGGACTTTTGCTCTTCGTGCACTAGATCAAAAGATATTTGTGATAATCTCAAAGCTGGTCTCGCATGGAATGGTACGTTCGATCCACTCGCGTTGGACAAATTGATAGGTGCTTTTGAAGTTAAATATTCAGCATCCGAAAATGACCCAAATTTATGGAAATCGTTTTTCAAGCAAGAGGCAAACTTTATGACAATATGTAACCATTGCTTAAATCGAGTAGAAATTAACAGGACTGTCCATAAATCACCATCTGCAAATCAAGTGACTCGAGCAACCGATATAAGTAGTGATGAAGAGGAAGATGAGGATTCGTTCAATGCCATTGTGGTAGTCCGATCTTCGAAAGAGGGAAAAATTATGAGCAAATGGTTAAACGCTGCAAGAAAAACAATTGGTGGAGAATTTCCAAAACTAGAAGCTAATGAAGAAATAGCAAGATATGTGGGACGAATGAAGAAGAAAGAGCTTTCTACTACATTGATACCAACAGAGAGACGCGATACTAAGTTAGATAGCTCCAACTCTTCCTTTGGGCACCATAGTGATTTAGGTAGGAAACATTTTAGTTTTAATGCTTCAACTCAAGCTCTTGCTATCAAGTGGGTAAGAGCAGCAAGAGAAAGTGCAAAGAGACGATTAAAAAAACGTAGCGAACAAATAAGAACCGAAGTAAATGAAACTTTACATTACATGCGCGAAGAAGACGACTGGTTTTTCGGCCTACAATTACGAAAAGAAGGCGAGTTTCTAAAATCAGAAGGAGAAAAATTGAATGATGATGCAGCGATGAAAAGAGAAAAATTGAAGTTTCAAATACTGAAAAAAGAAGAGGAACTCTATGCTTATAGGGAGCAAATCAATTTTCAGCTCAAGAGTAAACAGAACGAATTTCAAGAGAATGTTTCAGAATGTAATAGGAACTTCAAAACTGGGATCGAGTTAAGATCGCAAGAGATCAATAGGCTCCTTATTAAAACTAAGGAAAATCAAGATGAAGAAAAGCAAAAATCTAGAGAAGAAAATGGAGCAGTGCCATCAAGAATGTTAGAAATGCATCAGAAAGCCATATCCAATATAGAGGAATCGCTGGCATTGGAAAGAGAGAGAGCAGAAGAAAGACGTTCAAAAGCGGAGACAGAGCTTGAAAAAGTCCATGAACAGTATTCCAGAGTTCTAATGCGCAGCGTTCTTGATAAAGAAAGGGTCACAGGGGACGACATTGAACAAATTCAAAAGGATTGTATATACGAAATAGAGCGTTTTGAAAAAGAATGGAGATTAAAAACTACAGGATGGTTAAGCGTTGCAACAAGAAAGGTGAAGCTAAAGCAAGAAGAAGAAGTAATATCAAAAGCTAAAAATCAGGCCCGGAAATCAAAGACAGGAAAAATGAGAAAACTCTAATATCTAGTTTGTACGAAATCAGTCTAGATTTAAATTATTGATAACATTTCATTTTACTTTTGCAAAAAGATGAGGTATATAAAACAAGAAAATTGTTCTAAAGCCTTTGAAAGAAAACTTTAATTTTTTTATTCCAAGTCTTTGAGCCCTCCAGCGTTGAAAACTTTCGTATATCCCATGCTTTCAAGTATATTCTTTGCACCCATCGCACGTCCCCCAATTCCACAAAATACAATAACAGGTGCTTTAATAGAAGAAAAGAAAAAAGGTAATCAAATCAATGCTGAAATTTCAAATTGAATGGAAACATATAATCTTACCATCTTTATCAGGAAGAATTTTAGATGCGCTTGCACTTAGCTGGGAGGTATCACCCATTGTACAAGGTGCGTGAACAAATGGGTATCCTATCAACGACTTGGTGTCAAGTTCCCCTTGACTACGAACATCTAGGAATTTGGCGCTAGGATCTTTAGCCAACTCTTTTATTTCCTCTTTAGACGTCAAGGAAAACCTAGCAGCACGTTCAGCATAATCGTCACTCATTGTGGATAGGAATCGTTTTATCTGCGAAGAAAAAATTACAAGATAATATTTTTAAGATTTTTGGTTGCAACATGGTAAAGGATCCTTTGCAATAGGAAAAGAATCTGTTTCTTTTCAAATGATTCTTATACTGAGAGATAACAAACTGCAAGTTCTCTCACCCTACAAGCCTTCAAGTCATTATTGACAAGGTTTAGTTGACATGATGCTTCTGACGGAATGTGCCTTATACACGAATAGGATTTTACGTTTCCAATAATTATGCATGCATCTAACAGGCCAGATCTCCTTGGAATCACAGTGAATGGAGTAAAGAATATTCGAAAGCAAGATGCATAACTCATCATCAAGATTTTTTTATGTAGAATGTGGTTCAAGACTTACCTCTGATAATATATACTCAAATATCTTTTGTGAGCATTATTATGATTTGAAAGTAGGTACGGTAGCATTAATCAAAATACCCCTAAAATAATTCCATCTCTTGACTGCCTTGTACAGCGGTAAAAGATTATGACTCGTATATTTTATACATACGTAGGGCAAATAATTCTATGTCATACGACAGGAGTAGAAGATTACTCTATGTAGTGCTGTAGGTCCAGTATCTGCCTAAATAAATTCAAATAGAGTTCTGTTTCCATGTTCTTCAAAGAATTCGAATCGATCACAGCAGTTCCTCCGAAAATCACAGAAAACTACATTGTAATAAAACAAGCAATGAAAGTGGTCCCAGAGAAACGCTTTATCGGACAAATTGATGGACGTCAGCTTCAAAACTGATAGTACGTGAAAATGTTCAGATGTTACAGCTTCAGTGTAATCAATGTTAATGGATTAAATTGAAATCTCATTTAAAATAAAAATCTCCGATTCGAGTGGTTGCTTTCCAATTCGTTGTATCACTAACTCAAGGTAAAATAAAAATGCTTTTCCATTAACCGATCTTCTTATAATGATAATGTTTTTTAATCGAGCCTTTGATCGATCATACATAATTCTTAAGCTCGCGTTTGGAGAAACGCAACATTACGGCAATAACAAAGGCCAGTGTAACCAGGATGAATAAAATGAGTGACTTTACCCATGCAGACAATTAAATTTACAATAGTAAAGTTTAAAGTTACAAATATAATTTTCTTCACGAGTCCTCCTCAATTTGTAAAGTCGTGTTTTTTTCGCCATTGTTTTATTACTCGTGATTAGTAATTTCGTATATAGTAC
>Ga0115008_10000949_pt1 | contig 22656 bp, 18 predicted proteins | sample FraStrMetagenome_FD_87164 | JGI IMG/M metagenome (GOLD analysis project Ga0115008, IMG submission 87164) | Marine eukaryotic phytoplankton communities from Arctic Ocean - Fram Strait ARC3M Metagenome | ecosystem: Environmental > Aquatic > Marine > Oceanic | place: Fram Strait | collected...
AAACGTGATGCCAGAAATTTTTCAAGTCAAGTCTAAAATTGAAGACTTTTCGAAACAAGTGATTTCTGGAGAATTAAAGACATACACAAATCAATCGTTTACAGATGTTGTAAACATTGGTATCGGTGGTTCAGATCTAGGTCCTGCAATGGTTGTAGATTCTTTAGCTTTTTATAAGAATCATTTAAATACTCATTTTGTAAGTAATGTAGATGGCGATCATGTTAATGAGGTTATTAAAAACTTAAATCCAGAAACGACACTTTTTGTGATTGTCTCTAAGACATTTACAACTCAAGAAACACTGTCTAATGCCAATACTTTAAGAGAGTGGTTTTTAAAACATGCACCTCAAGATGCCGTATCAAAACATTTTGTAGCAGTATCTACCAATATTGAGAAGGTTAAAGCCTTTGGTATCGATAAGGATAATATATTCCCGATGTGGAACTGGGTCGGAGGACGATTTTCATTGTGGAGTGCTGTTGGTCTTTCCATTAGTTTAGCAGTAGGTTTTGAAAATTTTGACAACCTTCTTTTAGGAGCTCATAAAATGGATGAACATTTTAAAACAGAAGATTTTGATAAAAATATTCCAGTAATCACTGCGCTTTTAAGTGTTTGGTATAATAATTTTTTTAATGCCGAAAGTGAGGCTGTCATTCCATATTCTCAATATTTAAATCAATTTGCGACGTACCTTCAACAAGGAATCATGGAAAGCAATGGTAAGAGTGTAGATAGAAATGGCGATAAAATAAACTACCAAACTGGAACCATAATTTGGGGAGAACCAGGCACCAACTCTCAACATGCCTTTTTTCAATTGATTCATCAAGGGACTAAACTAATTCCTGCGGAATTTATCGGCTTTTCAAAATCACTTCATGGTAATCAAGATCATCAAGACAAATTGATGTCTAACTTTTTTGCATAAACGGAAGCGTTGATGAGCGGTAAATCTCAAACATCGGTAATCGATGAGTTGAAAGTGCAAAGTGCTTCCGAAGAAAAAATCAAAAAACTCACACCTTTTAAAGTATTTGACGGAAATAAACCAACAACGACGTTTTTAATTGAAAAGTTAACACCGGAAAGTTTAGGGAAGTTGATCGCCATGTATGAGCATAAGATTTTTGTACAAGGTGTTATTTGGAATATATTTAGCTATGACCAATTTGGTGTTGAACTAGGAAAACAACTCGCAAACACAATTTTAAATGAACTAAATGATGTTAATGATGTTAATGTTATTAACAATCATGATAGTTCTACGCAAAACCTTATTAATTACTACCAATCTATGAATTAGTTAATGTTGAATACTTCAATAATTATCTCTATTTTAATTTTAGGGTTTAAGAAAATTTTAACTAATTTTGTGTGTTAACAATTGTTAACGTTATGGTAATATAAGATCGTTTAAACAAACGTACTTTTGCCGAAAATTAAAACTCTTTAATAAATTTTAAACAATGAAAAAACTTTCAAAATGTTTATTGGTATTTGTAGTCTTTTTGTGCACTACGCTTGCCTTTTCTCAAAGCACAATTACAGGTAAGATCATAGGGTCAGATTATAATGAGCCTTTACCAGGTGCAAATGTTGTAGTAAAAGGAACATCAAACGGAACAACTACCGATTTTGATGGAAACTTTACTTTAAAAGCAAACGCATCTTCAGGAGAAATAGTAATTACTTTTGTTGGCTACTCTTCTAAGACGATTTCTTTTTCTGGTGATCAAGATTTAGGTACAATAACTTTAATGTCTAGTGAAGTAGGTTTACAGGAAATTCAAATTATTGCATCTGTTGCGGTAGATAGAAAAACACCTGTAGCTGTATCTACAATTAGAACTGCAGAAATTCAGTTAAAATTAGGAACTCAAGAATTTCCTGAAGTATTGAAATCTACACCTGGTGTATATGCTACAAAGCAAGGTGGTGGTTTTGGTGATGGTAGAATTAACCTTCGTGGTTTTAATTCAGAAAATGTTGCTGTAATGATTAATGGTGTGCCAGTGAACGACATGGAAAACGGTCGTGTATTTTGGTCTAACTGGGCTGGTTTAGGTGATGTTACAAGTTCTATGCAAGTGCAAAGAGGTCTTGGAGCTGCTAAAGTTGCTGTACCTTCTATTGGTGGTACAATCAATATTCTTTCAAAAACTACAGATGTTGAAGCTGGTGGAAATATTTACACAACAATAGCAAATGATGGTTATAAGAAATTTGGTTTAACATATTCTACAGGATTAATGGAGAATGGATTTGCTGCTACAGTATCTGCAGCAAAGACTGATGGTAATGGTTTTGTAGATGGAACAGAATTTACTGCGGTAAATTATTTTATTAATATTTCTAAGCAAATTAATGAAAACCATAAACTGGCTTTAACTGCTTTTGGTGCTAAACAAACTCACGGTCAAAGACAAAATAGACATACTATTGAGACGTTTAGAAATAGTGAAAGAGGTATTAAATTTAATTCAGATTGGGGTTATAAAGATGGTCAAGTAACAAACTCTGAAGATAACTTCTATCACAAGCCACAAATATCATTAAATCACTATTGGACGATAAATGATAAAGCAAGTCTATCTACTGCAGCTTACGTATCTTTTGGTACTGGTGGTGGTGGTGGAACTGCTGGTGATAATTCTAAGTTTTTCATCGATAATGATGACTATAGAATAGGTAATTTAGGAACTATCAATTTTGATAAAATTGTTGATGAGAATGTTGCAGCAGGAGTAAATGGTTCCGAGTCTATTTTAAGAGCATCTCGTAATGATCATAAATGGTATGGGTTGTTATCTACATTAAAAACAGATATTACTGATGAGATAGTACTTTTAGCTGGTTTAGATTATAGATATTACAGAGGTTTACACTTTCAAGAAGTAACAGATCTTTTAGGAGGTCAATATTATGCTGATGATGGAGATGTAAACAATCCAAATAAACAAGCACAAGTAGGTGATAAAATTAATTATAATAATGATGGTCTTGTAAACTGGCTTGGTGGATTTACACAAGTCGAGTATTCTAAAGATAAATTATCTGCATTTGTTGCACTTAATGCCTCTAATACTTCTTACAAGCGTGTTGATTATTTCAACTATTTAGATAGTGATCCATTACAAGAAACAGATGCATCTAACTTTTTTGGTTATGGAGCAAAAGGTGGAGCTAACTTTAATATTGATGACAACCATAACGTGTTTGCTAACTTAGGGTATTTTGAAAGAGCTCCATTTTTTAGAGCGGTATATCCTAACTTTAACAATGAAGATGTTAATGATGGTCAAGAAAATGAAAAAATTACAAGTTTTGAACTAGGATATGGTTTTAGAGGTGAGAAATTATCTGCTAATGTAAACGTATATCATACCACTTGGAATGATAGAACAGAGTTTGCAGGTTTTCAACGTCAAGATGGAACTTTAGCTTTTGCTAGTATTTTAGGAGTAAATGCATTACACCAAGGTATAGAGGTTGATTTTGTATACAGAGCTACAGATGCATTGCGTATTACAGGAATGATGTCTTTAGGTGACTGGACTTGGAAAAATGATGTTGAAGGTGTAGAAATTAGAGATGAAGAGCAGAATGTTATTGAAGTTGTGGATATCTTGATTAAAGATTTAAAAGTTGGAAATGCAGCTCAAACTACAATGGCATTAGGTGCTAACTATAATCTTGGAGCAAATACAATTATAACATTAGATTATAATTATTTTGCAGATTTATATTCAGATTTTGATCCTAGCGATAGAGGAACTCGTGGTCCTGATGCTTGGAAAGTTCCTGCTTATGGTATTTTTGATACAGCTATGAGACACAACTTTAAATTTGGTGAATTTGATGGAGTTCTTACAGGTAGAATCAATAATATTTTAAATACAACACATATTACAGATGCTTTAGATGGTTCTGGTCAAGGTAATGTTGGTGATGCCGATTATATCGCACCTTCATCTGCAAGAGCAGCTAGAGTATTTTACGGTTTTGGAAGAACATTTAGTGTTGGACTTCAACTTAATTTTTAAAAAAAAAGAAAAATGAAAAAAGTAATTTATTTATTCGCTTTAGTGGCTGCAGTCTTTACAGGTTGTAACCCATTAGAAGACATCAATGCAGAGATTGATGCACTTCCAGATGAGCCAAACATTGGCGCATTTGAATACACACTTATCGATGCAGATTATGATCGTTTCGATTTAAGTTTCGGGAATTTTAGTTCTGAGCAACAAGCAAAAGATTCTATTCCATTATTGTTAGAAGAATTATATCCTCTTTATGGTGAAGGTTCTTCAGTATTAGTTGGATATGACCTTTTTGTTGGGCAAGCAGAAGGTGTAAGTGATTTTACTGGAGCTACAGTATACCAATTAACAAATGATGACTACGCTGCAACGGGAAGTGATGCTTTTGGTTTTTATCCAAACATAGATGCTACAAATGAAATCCCTGCTGTATTAGATACTCAAATTGCTGGCCCAGTAGACGGTCAGATTGTTCTTGCTACTTATAAGCAGTATTTTGAAAACCCAATTGTAGGTTTAGCAAATGTTTACCAGGCATCGTTTCCTGGAGATTATGACAATTTTGATTTGATCTCTGTATCAGGACCAGATGAATTAGGATGGACTGTTGGTGCAGCTAATGTGCAAGGTTCTGCTTTTAATGGTTCTGCAAATGCTCTTGAAGAATGGTTGATTTCTCCAGAAGTTGATTTAACAGGAGAGTCTGGTTTATCATTCCAAATTACTCAAGAAATTGATTTCTTAGGAGATGATACTTTAATTGATATTTTAATTTCTACAGATTATAATGGTGGTGGATCTGTTGCTGACGTTACAGCTGCAACTTGGACAGCTATTAGTTTTGATAAAACTATTTATGGTGATTTAACTACTTCAGAAGATTTTGATTTTTCTGTATATGAAGGAGAAACAATCCATGTAGGTCTTAAGTATAGCTCTACAGATAATGATTCTCCAAGATGGAGAGTTCAGGATTTTGCGGTTAGAACTTTAGGTGTTACTGGTGATACAGATTCTAAAGGAGAATACTTCGTTTACGATGGTGGTTCTTGGGATGAAGCAGAAGATGTATATTACCTAAGTAACTCAGATTATGATTCTATGGGAGAAGGTAATGGGCAACCAGGAGCTTTTAATAATTTTAGTAGTTCTACTCCTGCAGATAATTACTTACCAACCTTCTTAGATATTACATTCCCTTTTGCACAAGAAGAAGATCAAATATTTATGATTTATAAGTATTTCTCTAGTAACAGTGGAGCAGGAATAAGAGGTGATTTTTATACCTACGTTAATGGTGCGTGGACTAAGAGTGAGTCTGTGATTTCTACATCTTTACAGTTTGGATTCTCTGATGGAGAATGGGTTCCAGATAATACTGTAAGATACATGATTACTGCAGCTAACTTTGATTATATCGAAGCTAACTACGCAACTACTGCTGGTTTTGAAGATGCTGTATCAAGTATGGCTAATTTTGGTAACTTCGATAGAAGACCATCAAATTCTGCATATTGGAGTGATGATATGATTTTAACAGTTTTTGCAGATCTTTTAGAGAATGTAATTGCACCTGGTGCAGCAGATGATCAAAAATATGTAATTTCTGTTGATATCTATGATGGTAGTAATGGAGTTGAAGATTTCAGTTTAATAAGAACAGCTGGTGAATGGATTTACAACCTAGATTAGTAATTCATTAAATTTACATTATAAAAATGCCTATCGATTTTTCGATAGGCATTTTTTTTAACGTAATTAAAGTATAATTAACACGAAATTCTTGTTTGAGATAAATAACAAAAAAATAAGGCCAAATAACGCTTTAATACATTTAAACTTAAATTAATAATGGTATTAACGTTTAATATTCTATGGTATTAGAAAGTGACTCTCAGTGTTTTTTTAAAGCTAAGTACTACTCGTAGTTTTTATTTTTGAATATTGAATACAACCTATTCTTTCCACTCAACACTCTCCATGATATGCTTTATATCGTTTTTAAGATATGCTGCAGCTGGCAAAATCGAATCATAATTAGGTTTTGCATAGAAATATAAAGAACCCGTTAAAAAGTGATTAATGCTATCTGTGACATAAAATTGAGATTGTGATGCTGCATTACCTCCAACAGCGTAGAACATTCCAAAAACATTATTCTCAGCGTTTTCAAAAAGAACACTCTCAATCTCATCAGCTTTCAAAGTATGCTTTTGAGTTAAGCTTTGGGCATCCCTAAGCAAGGAATCTAAATTAGTTTCATTAACTGTTTTGTATGTAAGGTAAATGGTGCCTTTCATATTTGGGTAGTTAATGTTTACACCAGAAAGGTCATTTATACCGTCTAATTTTATACTAGAAATCTTTTCTGCTATTTGATTTTTTTCGAATGTAAAGGGTAGTTTCACATCTACTTTTGAGTATTTTGGAGCATCGTATTCTAGTCTTAACATGGCCTTTGGTTTCGGCAACGGATCATTTCCGCAGGAAAAACAAGCAAAAGCGAGCAACGGAAACACTATTTTTTTAATTGTCATAACAGCTCGGTGATTTAATCTAAAATGGTAAACTTAATTTGTTTAATGCGTTTTTTGTCAATAGCTTCTATAGTAAAAACGTAATTTTTGAAATTTATTTTACTTTGACGCCTTGGGAAAATACCAGAGATTTCTAAAACAAACCCTGCAACAGTTTCGGCTTCACCTTTATGGGATTCGAAGTCAGATTCATCATCGAACTTTACAATCTTATAAAAGTCTTTTAAGGTTGTTTTTCCTTCAAAAGAGTAGTTGTTCTTATCAATCTTGGTGTAAACGATGTCATCATCGTCAAATTCATCACTAATATCTCCTACTATTTCTTCAATAATATCCTCTAGAGATACCACTCCTGATGTTCCGCCATATTCATCCACTACAATAGCGAGGTGTACTTTTTTCTCTTGGAACTCTAACATAAGATCATCTAATTTCTTATTTTCTGGCACAAAAAGAGGATCACGAAGTAAGGTCGTCCAATTAAATTCTTCTCTATCAATGTAGGGTAATAAATCTTTTACATATAATACACCAATAACATTGTCAATACTCTCTTTGTAAACAGGTATTCGTGAGTAACCGTTGGTAGTAACTTCAGAAATAATATCGGTATACTGAGCATCTTCGTTAAGAGCAAAAATATCCATTCGCGGTCGCATGACTTGTTTGGTATCTGTATTACCAAAAGAGACAATACCTTTTAAAATCTTATGTTCTTCATCTGTGGTATCACTATCACCAGTTAATTCTAATGCTTGTGATAGTTGATCAACACTCAGGTTTGATTTTTGTTTACCTAATTTATTATGAATTCCTATTGTTATTTGGCGCATAGGTAAACTTATAGGAGAGAAAATAACATCTAGAATTCGAAGGGGAATTGCCATAAATACAGCAAATTTAACTCGGTTCCTACTCGCATAAATCTTTGGTACAATCTCGCCAAAAAGTAAAATTAAGAACGTAATAACTACCACTTCTAGAAGAAAACGAAGCCATATCAATTCAAGGCTTGCAAAAAGTGTTTCTCCTATATAAGCAAAGAGTATGACAATCCCAATATTTATGAAGTTGTTAGCAACAAGTATAGTGGCTAATAGTTTTTTTGGTCGCTCTAGAAGTTTTGAGATGATATTGAATTTTTTAGGGTTGTCTTCAAGACCAAAATCAATATCAGATTTACTCAAAGAGAAAAAGGCAACTTCTACACCACTTATAAGAGCAGAGCAAAATAGTAAAATAAAAAGCACAATAATCTCAGTGACGAAAGAGACGTTTGTATTAAACATTGTGATTATTAAACTCGTGGGTTCAGGATCCAAGATAAATAAATTAGGTTTGATTTAATTAAAACGGAAGATCATCAGCATCTTCAGTTTTTGTTTCGGTTACAGGTTTACTGGCTGGTTTTTGAGCAGTTTGTTGAGGGTTTGGAGTTGGCACATTTCCACCTTGATTATCATTTTTGGTCGATAAAAACGTAAATTCTGTACATTGAATCTCTGTAGAGTAGCGATCCATACCTTTATCATCTTGCCATTTTCTTGTTTTTAGACGACCCTCAATATATACTTTATCACCTTTAGAAAGGTACTTTTCACAAATCTCAGCAGCTTTATTTCTAACGACAATGTTGTGCCATTCTGTATTAGTGACACGCTCGTTAGTTTGCTTACTTGTATAGGTCTCATTTGTAGCTAAAGAAAAACGACCAACACAATTGCCACCATCAAAATAATGCATCTTTACTTCATCTCCCAAATGCCCAATAAGCATCACTTTATTTAACGTTCCTGACATAATTCTTTATTTGTGATAATTTGTTGTGTTCTGAGTACAAAATTAAACATTTTGAAATCAAAATAAGTTGATTATTAAAAGTATGAAAAATTTCTATAATTTCTAAAAACCAAAGGCATCAATAAAATTACTTATTAAAATAGGTGTTGGATAATTTTTTACTTCTGAAATTGAAATCCCTTCCATCTCGAGCCTTTTAACCTCAATAATCCAAAATTTTGTAAACAAATGTTGGTGCGATAGTTTATGAATTATAGGGTCTGGATTATATACACTAGAAGAAAACTCTGATGTTTTAAAATAGTCCTTTATCTGAGGGTGATTTGTAAATAATTCAGAATCAATCTCATTGTCACTTTCAATTAGAGGGAACTGATATAAATTTTGCCAAATCCCTTTCTCGGTACGTTGTTCAAAAACTGTTTTTTTGTCTTCGGAAATGAGCACCAAAAAATTAAAGTGCTTTTTAGTCACTTTAGTCTTTTTAAGCTTCAATGGTAAATCATAAACTTTTCCTTTTTGTAATGCAATACAACTATCCTTAAGCGGGCATACAATACAATATGGATTTTTAGGTTTGCACTGTGTGGCTCCAAACTCCATGACAGCCTGATTATAGTCACCAGGATTTGAAGTATCTAACAATTTAGTAGCTAATGCTTTGAATTCTTTAATACCAGGAGTGCTATTGATGGGAGTATCAATTCCAAAATATCTGGCGAGTACACGATATACATTACCGTCCACAACTGCATGCGATTCGTCAAAACAGATTGAAGATATAGCACTTGCTGTGTAATCTCCAACACCTTTAAGTTTTATGAGTCCTATATATGTGGATGGAAACTCTCCATTAAGTTCGTTAACAACATACTTTGCAGAAGCATGTAAATTTCTTGCCCTAGAGTAATAACCTAGACCTTGCCAAAGTTTTAAAACATCTTGTTCATCTGCGTTTGCTAAATCAAAAACTGTAGGGAAATTAGTTACAAAAGCTTCGTAATAAGGCAGCCCCTGTTTAATTTGGGTTTGCTGCATAATTATTTCCGACAACCAAATATAATAAGGGTTTTTGGTGCGTCTCCAAGGTAAATCTCGTTTATTAACTGAATACCAGTGTATTAAAATTTTTGTAAAATTCATTTAAAACAATAAATAATTGCAAAAGTAAATCTTTAGTCCGTTAAATTTTAATTAATTACGCTTGAAATATTGAAATTAAATTACATATATTTGCATCCCTTATAATTCATAGATAACCCGAAAATTAATAACAATGACAAAAGCTGATATAGTAGCTAAAATTTCTGATAAATTAGGAATTGAGAAAGGAGATGTTCAAGCAACAGTTGAAACATTTATGGAAGAAGTGAAGTCTTCCTTAGAAGGTGGAGACAATGTATACTTGAGAGGTTTTGGAAGTTTTATTGTAAAAACAAGAGCTGAAAAAACTGGTCGTAACATTTCAAAAAACACAACGATTAAAATACCTGCACACAATATTCCTGCATTTAAACCTGCAAAAGTATTCGTAGAAGGTGTTAAGACAAACGTTGAAGTAAACTAAAGCACACTTATCGAAAAGGTTTCGGTATTAAACAAATATTAATTTAAAAAAGACTTATTTATGCCAAGTGGTAAAAAAAGGAAAAGACATAAGGTGGCTACGCACAAGCGTAAGAAGCGTAGACGCGCTAACCGTCACAAGAAAAAATAAATTGAAAAAGTAGTTTTATAACTACTTTTTCAATTTTAGCTCATCTTGATTTTTAGAAAAAAGTCAAGAAGAGTTTATTACAACAACGTTCTTTGATATAAAATTCATGAGTTTATTGCGATGTAACAACGCAGTTCATGAATTTACTGGAAATTCCCAATAGTAATTGGGAGTCCTGTGTCAAAATAAAAATCCATCTGTTTTGAAATGAATCAAAATAGATTAAAATGAACAACATGGAAAAAGAATTGATTATTAGATCGAGTTCTGATATTGTTGATTTTGCCTTATTAAAAGATGGAAAACTTATCGAGTTACACAAAGATGAAGATGATAACAACTTTGCTGTTGGTGATATATTTATTGCCAAAACACGCAAGTCTGTTGCTGGTCTAAATGCTGCATTTGTTAATGTAGGTTATGAGAAAGATGCTTTTTTGCATTATCATGATTTAGGTCCAAAATTACCTTCACTTTTAAAATTCGTTAAACGTGTAAGCGCAGGTAGACATACCGATTTTTTACTGAAAAATTTTCAGTTTGAGAAAGATATAGACAAAAACGGAAGCATTGCTAACGCTTTAAAGTCTAATCAATCTCTATTAGTACAAATTGTAAAAGAACCAATTTCAACCAAAGGACCTCGTATTAGTAGCGAGTTGTCCATTGCAGGTCGTTATATCGTTCTTGTACCATTTTCTGATCGTATTTCAATCTCACAAAAGATTGATTCAAAAGAAGAAAAAGAACGTTTAAAACGTTTGGTCAAGAGTATTACACCTAAAGGTTTTGGTGTTATAATTCGTACCGTCGCAGAAGGCAAAAAAGTTGCTGAACTCGACAAAGATTTACAGAATTTGCTGAATAGATGGACAGCAATGTGTAGAAAATTAAATAAAGCACATCATCCTAGTAAGGTGTTGAGTGAAATGAATAAAGCCTCTTCAATTTTGAGAGATATTTTTGATGATTCATTCACAAGTATTACTATAGATGACGAAGTGCTTTACGGACAAATTAAAGATTACGTGCAAGAAATTGCACCTGCTAAAGAGTCAATAGTAAAGATGTATAAAAATGGCGTCCCACTTTATGAAAAGTATGGAATAGAACGTCAAATAAAAACATCTTTCGGTCGCACAGTGTCGATGGCAAAAGGTGCCTATTTGGTAATTGAACATACCGAAGCGATGCATGTTGTTGATGTCAATAGTGGTAATAGATCTAACAAAGAAAATAACCAAGAGGACACTGCTCTAGAAGTTAATATGATCTCTGCACAAGAAATTGCTCGCCAGTTACGTTTACGTGATATGGGAGGGATTATCGTAGTAGATTTTATTGATATGAAAAGTGCAGCTAACCGTAAGAAGTTGTTTAATTATCTTAGTGATGAGATGAAAGATGACAAGGCAAAGCACAAAATTTTGCCTCCTAGTAAGTTTGGTTTAATACAAATTACCAGACAACGTGTTCGTCCAGAACGCAATATTAAAACAAAAGAAGACAATCCAAATGGTATTGCAGGCGAAGAAATTGAAGCACCAATTAAAGTGATTCAACGTATTACTCAAGACCTAGAGAGACTCATCAAAAAAGACTATAACAAGATAACGCTTAATGCACATCCATTTATAGCAGCCTTTATAACCAAAGGGTTTCCATCAGTACGTTCCAAATGGTTTATGGAACACAAAAAATGGGTAAAAGTTTTACCTAGAGATGCTTACACATATCTTGAATACCATTTTATTGATAAAGATGGTAATGAAATCAAATAATATCTAAAACCCCTTAGCTCTTTTGAGTTAAGGGGTTTTTCTTTTTAAAATAGGTTGTATTTTTTCTTCGGAAAAATGTTAGCTGCAAAACTTTTGGTGATGCCTTTTGCAACACGCATACTTATCAAAACAAATGAGATGATATGTAACCACATGATTTTATGACCAAATTGTGCGTGGGTTTATTCTTCGAGTGATACTTGCCTTAAAACTAAAGCAATAATAGTAAGTGGACCAACGATTTTCATCAAAAATCTATCAAATTTAGACTGCTCCCGTTTTGGAAATTTCTCCATTAGAAAGCTTTTCATGTCTAATACATTAAATTCGTTTTTTAGTAATCCACTCATTCGCCTAGTTCAGTGGTTTTTAAATTCTGAATTTTTAAATTTTGATGACGACCAATCTTTGTATGGGTTTTTCATTAACATAGCGTTGAAGTATTTTACTTGACCAGTAACTTCTTCTCCTAACCAAGCTGGTTTTATAAAATCTTCATCTTCAGAATTTAATTCTATTTCTGCTACTATTAATCCACTGTTTTCGCCATAAAATTCATCAACTTCAAACGTATGATTGCCAGATTTCACATTAAATCTCGTTTTGTCTATTACTCCAGGTTCACTAATTTTTAATAAGTCATTGGCGTCCTCAATAGATATTTCTTTTTCCCACTCATATCTAGAAGTTCCAGATGCGTTTCCTATTCCTTTAACTGTAATGAAACCTTGGTCACCTTTAATCCGTATTCTTACCGTTCGCTCAGGGACGGTTGATAAAAATCCTTGTATAATCTTATTGCTACTAAATGATTCTTTTTTAAAGTCCTCATTTTTCACTAAAAATTTACGTTCTATTTCTTGCGCCATAATTAGTTTGCTAACGGGTTTATTGATCAAACTTATGATTCGTTTTGTTACTTGTAAATAATTGATGTCTTCAAAGCCTTCCAGTGCACAATCTACTAATGTTTTTTGAATATCGTCGAGTTCTGTAGATTCTGAATTAACGGTGACTCCTTTCTTCTCCTTTTTTCAAAACGATTGGATTCTGTTTCACTAAAGAAATAAAAGATAAGGTGGTCTTTTAACTTTATAAACTTTAATTAAAGCACATTTCCGAAGAAAAAATATCAAGGCGCAGGATTAGGAATCTCAGCATGAACCTCATTAATCGCTTTCAATATCTCATCACTTAATGTGATATTAGCACTAGCAATATTCTCTTCTAACTGTTCTAATGACGTCGCTCCAATAATATTACTCGTCATAAATGGTCTATCGGTAACAAAGGCTAATGACATTTGTGCTAAGGTCATATTATGATCTTCAGCAATTTTCATATAACGTTTTGTTGCTTCAGTAGCTTTATCACTGCTATATCTAGCAAATCTTGGAAATAGTTTTAAACGTGCATTATCTGCAGCAGTCCCTTTTATATATTTACCAGATAGTACACCAAATGCCATTGGAGAATAGGCTAACAAGCCAATTTCCTCTCGAATAGCAACTTCTGCCATGTCACCTTCAAAAACTCTGTTTATTAATGAATACGCATTTTGTATCGTAATCATTCTAGGTAAATTATGTGTTCTTGATTCTTCCAAATAGCGCATGGTTCCCCAAGCTTTCTCATTTGAAATCCCAACTTGGCGTATTTTACCAGATTTAATAATCTCGTCTAAATTGTGAAGTATTTCATTAAAGTTATCTTCCCATTTATCATTAGGATTATGAGTGTAATCTCTTACACCAAACATGTTGGTTTCACGCTCTGGCCAGTGTAATTGGTATAAATCTATATAATCAGTTTTTAGACGCTTTAAACTATGATTTACTGCGTCGTTGAGCGCTTCTTTACTAAATCCGTTAGTTCTTATGTGTGCTGTATAATCTCCCGGTCCAGCAATCTTGGTTGCCAATACAACTTTATCTCTATTATTCGTTTTTTCAAACCAGTTACCTATTATACGTTCTGTTTCTGCGTAAGTTTCTGCGGTTGCAGGCACAGGATACAATTCGGCAACATCAAAAAAGTTAACACCTTTGTCAAGTGCTAAATCCATTTGAGCAAAGCCTTCGTCTTGAGTGTTTTGATTTCCCCAAGTCATTGTGCCTAAGCAAATTTTACTAACTTTTATATCTGTTTTTGGTAGTGTTGTGTATTTCATGGCAAATTTTTGTGTTTGTCATCCTGAACTCTATTCAGGATCTCATTGTTTAGTTTTTGTCTATTTAGAGAGGTTGAATCAGTGTTCAACCTGACATTTTTTTTATAATTGTAAATATAAAAAGACCTTTCAAGTTATGTTAACTTGAAAGGTCTAAATGTATGTTAAGGTTTTATGAAATGTTGAATAGAGTGCGGAATGACAAACTAAATCTCATTCAACAACTTAGAAATCTCATCTAACTTAGGTGTCAAAATAACCTCAATACGTCTGTTTTGAGCTTTACCTTCCGAAGAATTATTACTAGCAATTGGAGCAAATTCACCACGTCCAGCAGCTGTTAAATTCTCAGGTTGTATAGATGGGTTTTCTCTTAATATATTTACGATTGCTGTGGCACGTTTTGCAGACAAATCCCAATTTCCGCTAAGTTGATCATTTCCTTTATAAGGAACATTATCAGTATGACCTTCAATTAAAATAGCAATCTCTGGATTTTCAGCTAGGACTTCCCCTAATTGCTTCACTGCTTGCTTACCTTTTGAGCCAACTGCCCAACTACCAGATTGGAAAAGGAGTTTATTTTCCATAGAGACATAGACCTTCCCATTACGTTGCTCAACGGTTAAACCTTTACCTTCAAAATTGGTTAGAGCTTTAGAAATAGCATCTTTCAATTTCGTCATGGCTGCATCTTTAGAGGCAATAACATTTTCTAACTCGGCAACACGTTGTGATCGAGATTCTAGTTCTTTTTTAAGATTTTCTAGTCTAGCGTTTTCAGCAGCTAGTGCATGTTCTTTAGCTTCAAGTTGAGCTAATAGTTCTCTGTTTTTCTTTGAGTTTGCTGCAATTGAGGCACTACTGTTTTTTTCTAAAGCATCATAAGACGCTTTTAGATTATCAAGATTTGATTTTGTTGCATCATAATCAGTTTGGTACTTGTTACGCAATGCAAGTGTATTATCGTAGTCTTGTTTTAGTTTTGCTAAATCATTTTTAGCTTTATTTAATGTTGATTCTAAGTCTTCATTAGCATCGGCTAATTTCCTGTTTTCTTTTTTAAGGTTTGCGTACTTGCTTTCTAAATCTGTGTAGATTTTTTTTGAGACACATGATGTAGTTAGCGCTAATGTTAGTGCTATGATTGACAATTTTTTGAGCATATTAATTTGATTTAGGTTTATTTTTTGATTGCGTATTAAAAACTGCGATTATCAATTATTAGTCTATTTCAACTAAAATAGGACAATGATCACTATGAACAGCTTCGCTAAGTATAACGCTTCGTTTTATGTTTTCTTGTAATGGTTCGCTAACCATAGCATAATCTAATCGCCAACCTTTATTGTTTGCACGAGAATTTGCCCTATAACTCCACCATGAAAACTCTTGCTTTTCAGGATGTAAATATCTAAAAGAGTCTGTAAATCCGCTATCAATAAAGTTTCCAAGCCATTCACGTTCTTCAGGTAAAAAACCAGATACACCTTTCATTTTTGGATTGTGAATATCTATTGCATTGTGACAAATATTGTAATCACCGAGAACAACTAAATTTGGTAGCTCTTTTCGTAATTCGTTTAAATAGCCATGAATCATGTCCATATATTCAAATTTATGAGCCAATCTTGCATCGTTTGTTCCCGATGGTAAGTACATACTCATGATTGAAACTCTATCAAAATCTGCTCTAATATTACGACCTTCAAAATCCATAGAGTCTATTCCTGTTCCGTATTCCACGTGATTAGGTTTTATTTTACTCAAAATCGCAACGCCACTATACCCTTTTTTTTGCGCGCTAAACCAATAGTTGTATTTGTAACCCGCCTCTTCAATGGCTTCAATATCGACTTGCTCCTTCATAGCTTTTATTTCTTGAAGGCAAATTACGTCTGGATTTGCACTTTGAAGCCAACCAATAAAGTCTTTTTTCATTGCTGCTCGTATACCATTAACGTTGTAAGAGATGATTTTCATAGTTAGGTTTTAGTATTACCACAAAAATAAAAAAGTCCTGCTTTAAAAACAGGACTTTAAGATTATTCTATAACATCTCCTTTAATATAAAATACATTAAAAGGAGGATCTGTATTTCCTTCAACAACAATTGACTTTTCAACACTGCCTATTTGATTGGGCTTGAAAAGTAATTCAATAGTAGCTACCTCATTTAAATTAATACTATCTTAGGTATATTCTGTTGTCGTACAACCACAACTTGTTCCAACTTTCGAAATCTTAAAAGGAACTTTAGATATGTTCTTTATTTTAAATGTAAATGATGTGCTATCACTCATTGAAATTTGACCAAAATTAAATTCTTTATCAATTATTTCTACTTTTGCTATTGTAGATTTTTCAGTTGAATCTTTACAAGATTGGAATAATATGAGAATTAGAACAAAGATTACTTTGTAATGGTTATTCATCGTTTATTTTTTTAATTATTTTAAGTATATCATTTTTACCGGTAGATTCATATATTAGTCTGCCATTATATTTAATTGTTTTTTTATCAATGATTAATGCTGTAGGAAAATATCTAATATCTAACTTTTTCGCCTCATCATACTCCATTGATAAAACAGGAAATTTGAAGTTTAAACTGTCTGTAAATTCTTTTGCATTGAAATTGTTTTCTTTATCTCTTTTCCAGGGAATGTTTACTGAATAAATTTCATATTTATTTTTATTCTCATCATAAAATTTTTGAAATTTAGGAAAGTCTTTAATGCATTGTGAACAAGCTGAATTCCAAAATTCTAAAATTACTAACTTACTGTTACTTGTTTCTAGTAGATTTAGGTTGTCTTCATGAAACTTTAAGTTTTGGTTTAAAGTAACATTTATAAAATTTTGTCGATATGATATTTCAGATGAATATTTCGGAAAGTAATGATATCCTAAGGCAACTACAATTGCTGAAATTAATAATTTTAATAAAATATTTTTATTTGGCAGAAAATATCCGAAAATTCCCGCCAATAATACCGATATTCCCAGAGGAAACAATTTAGGACTCCAATTAAAGAAAGGAAATATTAAATAAATTATTATTCCAGGAATTGTTATTATCAAAATTTTAAAAAGCCTGACTTTTTTAGTGTCAGACTTTTTAAAAGATAATATTGGAATTAAAAAATAGACACAAAATAAAACGCCAATAAATATTTTATGCGATACCTTACTTATAAACGCTGGTAATAGAGCTAAACATATAAATATAATAGTAGATAAAACAATTGTTAAAAAATATTTTTTTCTTAAAATTTTCATCCATTTAAATTACTAGCAAGTTCCATCGCAACTTTCCAACCAAAACCAGCCACAACCGCTTTCGTCTTCTTCCCAATAGCCATCGCTATTAATACTGCCAGGTGTTTGACATTGCGAGCTATCGCAATCAACTAGCTCTGCTTCAATAATTTCGGGAACTCCAGTACTAATTGTTACTTTTGTTGTACACCTAAAAACACTACCTTCATGACATTTACATTCGCTTGCTCTTTGTTGGGCAGAATTACTAAAGTCTCTATTATTACCTGAATTAGCTAAATAACGTATCTCTTTCATCGAAAAATGGTTCAATGCTCTGTTAGACCAATCTGTTATAAATATTGTTTTAAAATATTCAGAATAATCATTTTTAAGGTAAACAGTACTGTTGAAATTTGATTTCAATTCTTCTATTAGACTTATTTGTTCTTTGTTTAAGTTACTATTTTCTATGAAGTCATTAATAAAGAACATTCTAAATGTGTATTTTTCTTTATGGTTTAGTAATCTAAATGCAATACGTTGAGAATTTTCGTCTAGATTTTTTAAATTTTCAATTTTTGCCAGATCAATTCTCAATGACTCTTCTTGAGACTCAATCTCATTAACTTCACAAGATTGAAAAATAAGTGCAAATACTCCAAATAATAATAGTAGTTTTTTCATAAAATTTAAGTTTAATTGATTTTATGTAAACTTGAAAAAAAAAAAAATCAATTGTCGAAATTAATAAGCTATTTTTTCGTTTTTAAAGGAAATTTACGGTTTTTCCGTAATTAAGTTTAAGTATTTTCTTACTTATGAGCTTAGAATGTTCTCAGTGAAATATTTTCTTATAATAAGAGTTATTTTTACACGATGAAATTTACAATCTCTTTAATTTGTTTTATGCTGTCTTTTTGTGCTTTTGCGCAAGAGACAACTTCTAATTATAGGGTGAAAAAAGTAGTAGTGAGAGATTCAGTTAAAATTGATACCGTAAGTATTAACTCTAGCTGGTTTTTTCTTCGAAAAACAAACCAACAATTAATTGACACATCTTATTATAAGGTAAACTTTGCTAAGTCAATATTAACCTTCAAAAAACCGGTAGAAGTAGACTCCATAGAAATATCATATTTACGTTATCCTGATTTTCTAACTCGTAAGTATGCGCAGCTCGACGACAAAATAATCGTAGAAAATACAGATAATTTACAGAGGCTTTACAAACTTAACCAATCAAATATCCAAAAAAATTACACACCATTTGGTGGATTGAGTACTTCTGGAAGTATTTCAAGAGGTGTCACACTGGGTAACAATCAAAACTCAGTATTGAACAGTGAATTAGATTTACAAATCTCTGGAAAGCTGAGTGATAAAGTATCTTTACGCGCTTCCATTCAAGATGCCAATATCCCATTGCAGGAAAGCGGGTATTCACAACGTTTAGATGAGTTTGATCAAGTGTTTATTGAGCTGTTTAGTGAGGATTGGAATATAAGAGCAGGTGACATTGATTTGACCAATGCTAATAGTTATTTCGCTAATTTTACTAAGCGCGTTCAAGGTTTACAAGTGGCTGCAAATTTTGGTGAAGACGACGCACAAACCACGCTGTTCGCTTCTGGTGCTTTAGTAAGAGGTCAATTTACTACCAGCCAATTTACTGCGCAAGAAGGTAATCAAGGACCCTATAAACTAACAGGACCCAATAATGAGTTATTTGTTTTAATTGTATCTGGTAGTGAGATTGTTTATGTCAACGGAATCCCAATAGAGCGTGGCGAAAACAAAGATTACATCATAGATTATAATGCAGGAGAAATCATTTTCAACGCTACGTATCCTATTACTTCGGAAATGAGAATCACCGTAGATTATCAATTTAGTGAACGTAATTTCTCCCGATTCACCATTTTTGGAGGAGGAGCCTATGAATCTAAAAAGTTAAAACTTGGCGTATCAGTCTATTCCGAAGTAGATGCTAAAAACCAACCGTTGCAGCAAAATTTATCTGCAGAGCAAGTAGAGATTCTAGCCAACGCAGGTGATGATCAATCGCTGATGGTTGCACCTTCAGATGTTTCCGTAGCATTTGATGAAAATCGGATATTGTATAGAAAAGATATCATTGGAGGTATTGAACGTTTTGTGTTTTCTAATAATGAAGATAATGAGTTGTTTAGTGTGCAGTTTACATTGGTGGGTCCAAATCTTGGTGATTATGTGCTTATGAACAGTAATGCAATTGAAAATATTTTTGAATATATTGATCCAATAAGTGGAGTTCCACAAGGAAATTACTCCCCAATTGTACGTTTGATAGCTCCAGAAAAATTACAAGTTGCGGTTGTTAATGGGAGCTATAAGCCAACAGAAAAAACAGATGTTTTCTTTGAACTTGCTGGGAGTAAAAATGATGTTAATCTGTTTTCAGATCTAGATGATGGCAATAACGATGGCTTTGCAGCAAAACTTCGTGTGAATCAAAGTATTATAAAAACAGATAGCCTTTGGAATCTTAATGCAAACTTTGATGCAGATATCATCAATAAAAACTTTGAAACCATACAGCGTTTGTATCGCGCGGAATTTAATCGGGATTGGAATTTAGAAAACCCAATAGGTAATCAAGCCTTATTGTCTTCAGGATTAGAATTTGTACATCCTAAAAAGGGATTGGCATCTTATAAATTTGAACATCTTAATTACTCTGAGAATTTTAATGGTAATCGTCATAATGTGTTTGCAAATTTGCAATTGAATCAATTCAATATATTTTCTAATTCTAGTTTTTTAAATAATAAGGGTAGTGCATCAACGTCAACTTTTGTGCGCTCATTTAACAGAGTCACTTACAATTTTGCTACCCAATGGGTTGGTACTAGAATTGCTTTAGAAGATAGTGAACAACGTGAAAGAGAAACCGATTTGTTGACTAATTTGAGTCAGCGTTTTAATTCCTATGAAGTATTTACAGGTATTGGAGACAGTACAGGAGTCTTTGTTGAAATAGGGTATAAGCATCGTGTTAATGATAGTTTACGAGATAATCAAGTGAAGCGAGTCAACTCGTCTAACACCTATTATGTGAAGTCTAAGATTATTCAAAATAAAAACACAAACTTGGGTATTTATGCCAATTACCGAAAACTAAAAAGCAAGGACGAGACTATTGAAGATGAAAATTCATTGAATTCTAGATTGAATTTTAATCAGAAATTATGGAATAATTTAGTACTTCTAAATACGGTGTTTGAGACCAATTCTGGTACTTTGCCACAGCAAGATTTTACATACGTAGAAGTTGAGCCTGGTCAAGGTGCGTATACTTGGATTGATTATAACGAGAATGGGATTCAAGAACTCAACGAGTTTGAAGTGGCACAATTTACAGATCAAGGTGAGTTTATTAGAGTGCTTCTTCCAAATCAAGTTTTTGTGAGCACGCATCAAAATAGATTTAGTCAAACGTTAACGATTAATCCTCAACAATGGTCAGTTTCCGAAGAAAAAGGAAAGCAATTTTGGTCTCATTTTTATAATCAAACCTCTTATTTGGTAGATAGAAAAAATAGACGACAAGGTGAGGAGTTTGATTTAAACCCATTCTCTACTTCCGAAGAAAACCAACTTGCACTAAATAAAAGTATTCGTAATGTGTTATTTTTTAATAGAGGAAAACAAAAGTATACCACGTCATACACCTATTTAGCAAATACGAATAGAACGACGTTGTCTATAGGCTTTCAAGAGAATACCTTAGAAAGTCATCAATTACAGTTTAATCATAAATTTTGGACTAATTGGCTCGTTAATTTACAATCTAGTTTTGAGACTAATGAAAGTTTGAGTGAGAATTTTGTAACTCGTAATTATGAATTAGATGAAATTAGATTTCAACCCAAATTATCTTATATTTTTAATGAAAATGCGCGTTTTGATGTGTTTTATCAATACACATCAAAAGACAATACAATAGGGAATATGGAGCAATTGTTACAAAATAATTATGGCTTATCATTTACATATAATAACTCAAATAAAATGTCGCTTACAGGAGAAGTCAATTTCTTTAAAAATGAATTTACTGGCAATGCAAATACACCAGTTTCATATCAAATATTAGAAGGTTTACAGCCAGGTAATAACTTTACATGGAGTTTGTTAGCTCAAAGAAAACTGACCAAATTCTTGGATTTAAATTTTAATTACTTCGGAAGAAAAACAGAAACTAGCAAAACCATCCATACTGGAACTGTACAGTTGAAGGCTTATTTTTAGTCCTTAATTATCTTCTTTATAATTTGGGATTGGTCATTAAAAGTAGTGACTAAAAAGTATACTCCAGATTTAAATTGAGAAAAATCTATAGCGTTATTTGGAGGTGTGATATTTGTCTCATAAATACTTTGAGATAATATATTTAAAATGCTGTAGTTAATTATTTCTTTACTAGTATTAACAAATAATACATCTTTAACAGGATTTGGAAATATATTTAAATCACTATTAGTAAACTCATCTACCGACAATGTGCTAGAACCTTCTACTATGTTTAAGGTTTGATCAATATCTAAATTATAAAATATGTCTTGTGTACCACTAGGCCAATCTATTTTTAGGTAATCAACAATATTCACATTGCTTAAACCAAAAATAATAGAACTCGAGTTTTGAGTCATATAGCCCTCTCCATTATGTGTTTGCTTAAATTGAGGTGTGTTATTTGCAGACAACTCAATTCTAGAACCAACGCCATCTCTATTACTTAGAGTACCTTCTAGTTTTATTTTTAACCAATTATTGTTATCTGCATTTAAATTTTGCCATAAATCAACATTTTGGTTATCTGCATTTGTAACTATAATATCTGCTAGACCATCATTATTGAAATCTCCTATTGCGTTACAATAGCTTTTGTTTTCATCATTTTGAAACCCAGTATTAGTTGGTATTTGAAAGGAGTTGTAATCAAGTCTTTCAAACATTACAGATGTATTAATTGACGGTATATTATACAGCGAGCTGCTAACATATAAATCCAAATCAGTATCATTATCTGCGTCAAGAAAAACTGCTCCCCAAGTGAAACCTCCATGTTCACATCCACTGAGTTCTGCTTGATCACTAAAAGTTTCATTTCCATTATTAACTAATAATACAGTATTACCACCATTGGTAACATAAATATCTACTAGGCCATCATTGTTATAGTCGCCTACAGTTGTCGTCATTGCGTTAATTCCTAAGTCAGTTCCAGATGATGCGCCAATTTCGGTGAAAGTACCATCTCCATTATTTTTATATAATTGATTTATATTATATCCTTTAT
>Ga0115008_10000950_pt1 | contig 22651 bp, 24 predicted proteins | sample FraStrMetagenome_FD_87164 | JGI IMG/M metagenome (GOLD analysis project Ga0115008, IMG submission 87164) | Marine eukaryotic phytoplankton communities from Arctic Ocean - Fram Strait ARC3M Metagenome | ecosystem: Environmental > Aquatic > Marine > Oceanic | place: Fram Strait | collected...
ACGTGCTGGCGTTACAGCGCCATATTCACACCGATCATTTATTGTCCGAGGGGTTATTAGTATCGACCCACGACGACAACGGCGCTGTATCGCCGCGCATTAATGCCTTCAATCGGCGCGTTGGTTGCGCTTACGGGCAAACTGCTGCTCTTGCTTTAATGTGTTTCTTGCGGCGCTAAACACCGATAGATCGGGGTTTGACGAACCCTGGCGTCCGAGCGATTCAATTTGTCCATAATACCAATACTGCACGGCGAACGTGGCCACCGTGCGGAACAGTGCAAAGCGTTCCAACCAGCGCAATGGCCGCGGCAGGAGCGACATCTCGCGTTCGTAGCGCGGAAGGCTCGACAACCCAGCGATCAACTGCGCCGGCGCGTCTGTGAGCACGCACATCGGCCGGCCAATACCGACCATATCAACACCGCCCGAGGCAAGTGCCTCACGCATGGCGGCGCTATTGCGAAAGCCGCCAGTGACCATCAACGGAATCGATACACTAGCGCGCATAGCGAGCGCAAAATCGACAAAATAAGCCTCGCGCGCCAGCGTCGATGCCGCAACCGTTTGTGGGTCTTCGGGTTCCAGTCCGGCCAGGCCGAGCAATTTGGGTTGCTCGTAAGTACCACCGGAAATTTCGATCAAATCGACGCTGGCATCCTGCAGCCAACCGGCCACCTGCAAACTGTCGGCAAACGAAAATCCGCCCTTTTGGAAATCCGCACTATTTAGTTTAACCGCCAGCGGAAAGTTACCACCGACCTCGGCACGAACGGCCGCCACGGCCGCCAACAGCAGGCGCGCGCGATTGGCCAGCGAGCCTCCCCAACGGTCGGTGCGCTGATTGGTTCGCGGGCTTAAAAACTGCGACAAAAGATAGCCATGGGCGGCATGCAGCTGTACGCCGGTAAAACCCGCCGCTTTAACCGCACCAGCGCAAACCGCAAAGCGCTCGACAATCGACTCAATTTCGGCGTCGTGGAGCGCTCGCGGTCGGCCAAAGTTACCTCCGGGCAGCGCGACCTTAACCGCCGATGGCGCGCTTGGTTGGGGATTGACTAACTTTGGCGTCTGTCTTCCAGCATGGCTTATTTGCGCCCAAAACTGATTGCCCGAACGCGTGGCTGCACTAGCCCATTGCTCCAGTGCGCGCTGCATGTCAGGTTGTGCTTCGCGATCGATAACCACGTTGCCTGGACGCTCGAGATGATCGGCATCGATGATGATGTTACCGGACAATAAAAGGCCCGCACCGCCGTCGCTCCAGAGACCGTAGAGACGATTCAACGCGTCGGTCGGCAGGCCTTCTTGGGTCGCCAAACCCTCGGTCATAGCCGCCTTGGCAAATCGATTAGGGATTTCTACGCCGCAGGGTAAGCGCAGGGGTTGGGTAAATAGATCGCCTGTATCGGCCTGTTTGTTTGCCATTAAATGAAAGCCTGTCTGTTGCGCAAGGCAGACGAGTAAATACAAGTCATTGATCTACGTCAAGCCATGCATGTTGCGGGGCATTTCTTTGAACAACAGCGCACGGAAATTTGGAACACCAGGCATTAAATGCGTGGGGCGACATCGACAGACAATCAACCGAATGCTGGACGGCCGACGCCAGTGGCCGTCGGCCTATGCTCGGGTTGTCCAATCGATCAACCGACGTGTCCGATTTGGACATCGTGCGGTTAACCAGCGGCCCGGCAACCCCTCTAAGACCAAGACACGACGAATCGAGCATCACGTCTTGAGCTTTTAGTGCGGCGTTCCTATAGCGTTTGCGGCCTGGTCTAAATTAATATTGATCGCGAATGATAATGATTGCTATTACTCTATTCGCCATCTATACTCTGTTTAAAGGTTACCCGGGATGCGTCAACGCCACTGGCCGGCGATGACAATCCCAGCGACCAGAATTGCGGCGCGGCACAGACACCAAGCCACTGCTTGCGATAACCAAGGAGGTTGGGGATTTTGAAAAAATTACTACTGATAGCGTTGATGTTAACCGCATCCAGCAGCAGCTTTGCTCATACCGACACCGATTTCGTGTTCTTCCGCGACGCAGCGGTTATTGGTCAAATACTAATCATGACATCGGTAATATTTAGCCTGTTTGCGGTATCTTTAGAGGGCGTTAAAGCTGCCCCGAAAAATTCCAAAAGCCAACGGGACGATCTCGATGCAGCCATCGTCAGTAGACTGACTAGATCCAATGTTTAAATTCCCAGAAGCGCAGGCACACTGCGACATCCCCTGTAAAATTTACGACCCTTGCGTCGCCCAAATCGCGGCGCTGAGCATCGTCCGCTTGATGGATTTGATCACCGAAGTCGGCGACTTAAATACCCCACAATTGGCCCGTTTGATCAGCCAAAAAGAAAGCCATGCTGCGCAGGTCAAGCACGATGTCACGACCATCTGGGGAGACTATTTTAAACAACCGCAAATCGAGCGATTCCCGCAAATCCACAAAGTCTCCCACGGTATTATGCAAGCGGCGTCGAAGTGCAAACAGGGCAGCGTGCGCGATGATGGCGTCGAATTATTGTCCCAGTTGAACCAGTTTGCCGAATTATTTTGGCACAGCAAAGACATTCCCACCGAGTCCGTCATAGCACCATACCCACCAGCTCTCGAAGTTGTTCATCCAGTTTTGGCCCGTGCTTAGGGTATTTCGTGTCGCGGGCGACAGCATGCTGCCCTGTGTCGCCTCGGGTGATTTAATCATTACTACTGGCTACCGGCAGGTGGCGACAGGCGACGTTGTGGTCATGGCACTGCCAGACTATGGACGGGTAGTAAAACGCGTCAGGCAGGTCACCGAACATTGGCTGGAACTCGCCAGCGACAACCGCGAAACCTTTTCATCCTGCTGTGGGTCGCGCCACCCAAAAACCCATCTGGTCGGAACGGTGGTGTTTAGGGTTAACCTCAAGCGTCTGCTGACACCAATAAAAGGCTCATGGTCGGCTAACTAAAGGTCATTTAAATAACTCAAATTCGTTCAGCGCGCCAAACCCTTTGACCTTGATATTATTGATTGCTCGAATCATATTCATTTTTAGATCTTCATCGAGATCTTCGGGTGGCGTCAACAACAACAGTTCATACGATTTTTGATTGAGCGTTAGATAGCTGCCCAACACCGTGTACTCGCCATCTTCCATCAGCAGCATCGCTTTGTAAGCAAGTTGATGCCGATTATTGACCGTCATCAACTGCGACGAGCGCAGAAAACACTCCTTGACGCCATCCAATTTAGCCACGTTCGAGCGAATAATACTTTTGATGTCGGTGAGATTACCACCGCCCAAATATTTCACCCGCATCGGATCGCTGCGATCCTCAACCACGATTAGCCGGCAGGCGACGCGCGCATCGCCAAGCGCACAAAAAATAGTGACGCTGGGTTCAGCCTGCTGGAGGTCCGCCTCAACTTCGCCAAGCGACCAAACCATGTTGTCAGAATCTGGGATCAGCAAAAAGAATCGATCCAAAATACACATCAAATTGCCGTTCAAACGCAACGGTGCAACCGGCTGGTCGGTAAGCGAAAATACTTTTAAATCCCCGCTTTGAAAACGATAGACATCGTCAAAGCAATTAAAGTTATTTAAATAGACGTTCTCATCGATGACTTTATTGCGCAGAAACAGGTAGCAAGACAAAAATGGAAAGCACAACAACGCGGCCAAAATTGTCTGAAACAATAATTTCAATCGCTCCGATGGCGGATAAAAAATTTCGCCAATCAGGTACCAGCCACTAAACATTGCGTTGAGGCTATCGTAAAGGTGCGTCCAAACGCTCAGTGGGAAAAAATTTAGCAGATAACCCGACAGATCAAACACAGTGAAGCCAATCGCTACCCCGACAAAAAGCATCAACGTGAATTCGGCTCGGCCACTGCCTACCTTGCCAAAAAAATTCTTTACATTGTAAATAAGAATTCTCAAAAATATCCCCAACAACCCTTGCCCGGCGGCTTATCCAACCGTAAATAGTAACAAATTAGTAGCCCATACGGGCCATTATAATTGCCGTATTGGTTAAATAAAAACTAACCTCCCTATTGGCAAACAGTTCGAGTGGCAGCTTGCCGCGCATGGTGATGCGATTAAAGGCATTGCCGCCGCCAATCGAATCGCCGCCAACTGACAAGGCGCCGGTGGTTTGCGGCTAAACCCTTGGCGATTACTGCCGATTATTTAAACTGCAAATGGGCGACATGTCGGGTTGGCAACCAGGCCAACTCACCGCGACGCTCGACAACTAACCAAGGGGTATGACATGCATCGAATTACCGCAATCATTGGATTGATCACTATGACTGCCTGCGGCGGCGGAGCGGGCTCTTCCTCAGCACCAGAAATACCCTCGGGTTTAAACAGCCCAAAGCTGTATCTTTTTCATCGTCTCGGAGGTATCGACGGCATTCAAAAACTAAAGAAAAAGCCCGTCGCGCAAGGCGATCCGACGAGCGTTGACCGGTACTGGAAGTGCGGCCTAAAAGCGGTTGGAAAAAAACTTTCGGACGGCATTTTAGAGCAGTTGACAGAAGAGTACACCGCGCGCGAAAATTTGATCGCTGGCGAGATTAATCGACCCGCTTACAAACAGATTATCTCCGATGTTACGCGCTTTAAATCCGCTATGACTAATCGTGAAAAAACCTATTTAGCGGCAATAGAGGGCAGCTTAAAGCGCTGCACCCAAGAGTTCGAGCAAGGCTAACGCGTCAGTGCAGTGACGGTCAGACAACGTTTTATCGAAGCTTGCCGACCACGTGTCGAATGGCGGTTAAGAAGTCTCTGCCTAAGATGCGGCTACGCTGATCTGACCACCCCATTCGGTCATCCGGCAGCTCATCGTGATCCTTAAATGGCATTTCTATGGTCAAGGCTAGGCACTTAAAGCGTTCACCCACCCAATTGGTGGCAATAGACAAATCGGCGGTCCCAGGCGCATCTTTATCGTAGCCGCGCTGATCTTGAAATTCGGGCGTTATCGCCAACAACAGCGCTTTGAAATTGTCTTCAAGCGTTTTTTGCCGTTGATCATAGGATGGGATTCCCTCGCAGCCGTCGACAAAATTCACCGGGATGGATTCGTCGCCGTGAACGTCGAGATGGAGGTCAACACCGACCTCGAGCATTTTTTTTCGAACCAGATAAACTTCTGGGCTTTTCGCCATCGAGGGGTCAGCCCATTCGCGGTTGAGATTCACTCCGGCCGCGCTCGTTCGCAAGTGACCGCGAACTGAACCGTCGGGGTTCATATTTGGCACCAGGTAAAACACCGCGTGGTCGAGTAATGAGCGCGCAACGCCGTCAGCTTTATCGATCAAACGATCGACAAAGCCCTCCATAAACCATTCGGCCATGGTCTCTCCCGGATGTTGGCGCGCGGTTAGCCATACCACGCGTTTACCCTCGCCCGCTTGGCCTATTTTTAACACTGATATCTCTCTGCCATCCAAGGTTTCACCCAACACCTGTAATTGGCAGTTTGCCTCCAATTGCGCTCGATGGAGAAAATCTTGGTGCCGCTCATAACTGTAGGGCGCAAAATACGCAAAATACACGCTGTCGTATTCGGGCGTAAAGCTAATGATGAGCTTTTCACCATCAAATTCCGTCGGCACTCTAAACCAATACACTCTGTCGTAGGACGCGACGGCTCGATAACCCGGCCAGCCATCGGCATAGGCCGAATTTCCTACATTGACTATATTTAGCACGTGCTCAGTAGGCCGGGCATTGGCTAATTTAAAATGAAACCACTGATAAAAATCAGATTGGTGATCTTTAACGATCTCTAGAGCAATATTTCGCTCATCTTCAGCGTCGATGACCTTGATATTACCGCCATCAAATTTGGCTGATATGTGCATATAAATCCTCGCGTTAACTCGACGCCAACCAGTGCCGCGAGGTCGCAAAAAGCTACGCGAACGGTTGCCAAAGTGGTGTTTACCGCCATCCTCGAGCGTTACAAATGCCCACCGATCTGCGCACTACCCCAAAAGTTGTAACCGGCAAAGCGCGGTGTACTCGGCAGGTACATCTGTTCGAGATGCTGCAACTCAAACCCGGCGTCCGTCAGCAGTCGCGGAATGTCCCGATTCAAGTGACAACCGCCAGCCAGCAATCCCCACAATGGGTCAATACGTGCCTGCCATCGAGCCACCGAGACATCCGGTGCAATTCCATGCTCACAGAAAATTAGCCGTCCATTGGGTTTCAGCACGCGCAACATCTCGCGACAAGCGCTCAAGGCATCCGGAATGGTACACAGAGTATAGGTCACCAACACGGTGTCCACCGAGTTTTCCGCGAGCGCGATAGCCTGCGCATCGCCGAGCATTAACTCGACCGGCACGCAGTGCTCGGCAGCCACGCACCGCGCCAACGCGTTGAGCTCAACCGAGGGGTCCAAACCGATCACGCGCTCCACTCGAGCGACATCATAAAATGGGATATTTAACCCAGACCCAATACCCACCTCGAGCACCACGCCTTGAGCTCCGGGCACCACCTTTTGACGTTGATAGCGCACCGGTTTAGCGCTACATAGACAATTCAATAAACGCGGCAACAGATATTTTTCGTAGACGTTCAACAGAATATCCCTGCAACTGTGGGGCTAATTGAGGTCCGCGGCGTGTTCGCTGAGCAAATCCAGCGGAACGATCTCAAGGGCCTTGCTGTTGGTGCGCCTGAGATACACCCGAGGCGCGCATCCAGCCTGCTGCGCTTCGAGCCAGCGGGCTACGCACAGACACCATGCCTGGCCGTCGACCAGCCCTGGAAACTGGTACTCTGGGCGCGGCGTAGACAGGTCGTTACCGCGACGCTTTGAATAGTTTAAAAAACTCTCCGTCACTCGAGCACACACGGTGTGCGAACCGCGATCATGGTCATCGGTTCGGCAGAAGCCATCGCGAAAGTATCCCGTTATAGGGTCGCTACAGCACTCTTCGATCAGTTCTCCAAAAACATTAGTTTGTTGCATTTATTGGCTTCCATATTTGATTCATTGGCATACCCGTGACCGCCGTATAAAGCGCTCGCACCCGCGTGTTAAGCAAATAATTCGCCACTCGCAGCCCGTTGCTTAACGATCTCTGGGCAGTTAAAACGCTCGCCATAAGCAGCCGATAGTTCCTCGCAGCGCTGAATAAACGCTGCGCAACCGTAACTGTTGACGAATTGGATAAAGCCGCCCGTGTGGGCCGGTGCGCCGATGCCCATGATCGATCCAATGTTGCCGTCGGCAACGCTTCGCAGCACCCCGGTTTGATAACATTTTAAGGTCTCGATGACCTGTCGAAAAATCAGTCTATCCTGAATATCCCGATCCACCACCGCGACGCTGTCATCGTAATAGAGCTCAAAGAGACCCGGCCAGATGCTCTTGCTACCATCGGCATGATAGTCATAGTAACCGCCGCCGTGATGCCGACCACCGCGACCGTTGTCGGTAATCATGTCCTTGATCATGCGGCGCTGGGTCTCGCCATCCCCCCACTTGTCGACAATACCCATGGCCGCCCAGGTCTCGGACACCTTGCGGCTCAATTCGAGACTCGTCTCATCTTGCACCTGCAAAGGTCCGACTGCCATACCAGTGGCTTTGGCAAGGTTTTCTATCTTCACCGGATGAACGCCCTCGACCAGCAATTTAGCCCCCTCATCGAGATAGGTACTAAAGGTTCGAGACGTGAAGAAGCCCAACGAGTCGTTGACCACAATCGGCGTCTTGCCAATTTGCTGGGCAAAATCGAACGCCTTGGCAAGCGTTGCGTCGCTGGTTTTTTCTCCGGCTATGATTTCGATCAACGGCATCTTGTCGACCGGAGAGAAAAAGTGGATACCAATGAAATTCTCCGGCTTTGCGCTCGCCTCCGCCAGTTGTGTGATCGGTAGCGTCGAGGTGTTCGAACCCCAGTGCCCATCGTCAGACAAGTACTGCTCGGTACTCTGTGTGATGGTGTTTTTTAGCGCGATATTTTCAAACACCGCCTCGATGATCAAATCACAACCGGCCAAATCGGTGTCGTAGATGGTCGGCTTAATCAGGTCGGCAATGACCTCGGCTTTGGCTGCATCGAGGCGGCCGCGGCTGGTTTGCTTGGCCAACAGCGCGATCGTGTAGGCCTTACCCTTTTCAGCAGCCGCCAAAGTCATGTCCTTGAGCACCACCTGAATGCCCGCCATGGCAGCGACATAGGCGATTCCCTGGCCCATCATACCGGCACCGAGAACGCCTAGCTTTCGCGTTGGATTCTTGGCCACACCCTGCGGTCGACTGGCGCCAGCGTTGATCTGGTTAAGCTGAAAAAAGAACGTGGTGATCATATTTTTGGCCACCGCACCCGTGACCACTTTGACGAACTCGCGGCTCTCGATACGCAACGCCGTATCCACATCGAGCATGCTCGCCTGAAACGCGATGTCCATAGCCGCCGTCGCATTCGGCAGTAGGCCGCGGGTCTTTTGGTGCAACATGGTCGGCGCCACCGCAGCATACTGCGCATTTTTTGGCGTATTGATCGCGCCGCCTGCGACTTTGTGGCCCTTTCGATCCCATGGTTGCCGGGCGGCTTCGGTGTCTGACTCGACGTCGATGAGCCAGCGTTTAGCCGCCGGAATAAGATCGTCCAGCGTCTCTACTAACTGATCGATCATACCCACTGCTAGCGCCTTTTCCGGAATCATTTGCTTGCTGGCGAGGATAATATCCAACGCAGCCTGAACGCCAATCAAATGGGTCAGTCGGACGATCCCGCCACCGGCCGGAAACAATCCCAAAGAGCACTCCGGCAAACCGATTTTAACCGCGCGGTGATTCACCGCAATTCGTCGATTGCAGGCCAGTGACAGCTCGTACCCACCCCCCAACGCAGCGCCGTTAATCGCCGCCACCACCGGCACCGGCAACTTTTCAAGGCGCCGCATGTCGTGTTTCATAAGCTGGATATCGCGGTAGATCTCCTCGGCGTGATCAGGCGTTGCGCGGACCAAGTCCTTGAGATCTGCACCGGCAAAAAACACCCGTTTGGCCGACGCTAATATCACCCCCACAAGGCCCTGTTCCTGCTCCAAACGATTGACCGCTTCGTGCATGGCAACCTTGTACTCCGCATTCATTGCGTTCACCGGCCCAGTCATATCCATGGTGATGGTGACGATGCCCTGTTGATCTTTTTGGTAGTTAAAAACACTCATTGAATGGCCCTTTGAATTGTTCAAAATCGGTGCAAAAATGCGCCGTTCGCACCCTTAAGCGCGCTCGATGATGCACGAGATGCCCATGCCGCCGCCCACGCACAGCGAGAGCATGCCACGGCGTAACTCGCGGCGTTCTAACTCGTCGAGCATACTGCTTAACAACATTGCGCCGGTGGCACCGAGCGGATGCCCCATAGCGATTGACCCCCCATTCACATTGGTGACCGAATGATCGATGTCCAGATCGCGCATGTAGCGCATCGCAACGGCCGCAAACGCCTCGTTAATTTCCCATAGGTCGATATCATTTTCGGTCAATCCTGCGGTCTGCAAACATTTCACAGCCGAGGGCCCAGGAGCTGTCAGCATAATAATTGGGTCGGAGGCCAAAATAGCGCCTGCAACGATGCGCCCTCGGGCGGTCAAACCAAGGTCTTTGCCGGCGCGCTCGCTGCCGATCAATACCGCGCTGGCACCATCGACGATGCCTGATGAGTTGCCCGGGGTATGCACGTGGTCGATCCGATCGAGGGTGTTGTACTTTTTGATCATCATGGCATCAAAGCCCATGCTACCCATCTGCTCAAAGGAAGCGCGCAGTGCCCCGAGACCCTCCATGCTGCTCTGCGGTTTGATAAAATCATCATGCTGTAAAATGCTGAAACCGTTGCTGTCCAGCACCGGCACTACCGAACGATCAAAGTAACCATTATCGCGTGCATGGGCCGCGCGCCGTTGCGACTCCAACGCATAGGCGTCGACATCCTCGCGAGAATAACCATCGAGGGTCGCAATGGTGTCGGCACCAATTCCCTGGGGAACAAAGCTTGTGTCTATGGAAAACGCCGCATCGCTGACCCACGCGCCGCCATCACTGCCCATGGGAACACGCGACATGCACTCGACCCCGCCGGCGACGACCAACTGCTCCCAACCCGAAGCGATTTTCTGCGCGCCGGTGTTCACCGCTTCGAGACCAGACGCGCAAAAACGGTTGAGTTGAACACCCGCCACCGACTCATCCCAACCGGCACGCTGCGCAATCATTTTTGCTATGTCACTGCCCTGCTCGCCGACTGGCGAAACACAGCCCATCAATACATCGTCGACGTAGGCGGTGTCCAGATCGTTGCGCTGTTGCAACGCCGTCAGTAATCCCGCGCCGAGTTCGATCGGTTTCACCTCGTGCAGAGCGCCATCTTTTTTACCCTTGCTGCGCGGCGTTCGAATAGCATCGTAGATGTAGGCGGAATGAGTCATAGGTTACCTCTTTAGAGTAATTGGACTGTCGCTGAGTCCATTATACGGCGAGCCAAGGGCACGCTGTCAAAAGCCAATCGACCCGGCGACGGGGCCTTTAGACTGCGCTGCCCGACGGGCATTTCCAGCATCGGATGACGGCGCTTCCGGCGGCACTTGTTGCCAGCGGTTAAATGCTCGATGAGCGAAGTCGTGGCTAGTCTAGGATGCCACCGGTCGCTTGTATAGTTTTCGTTGAAGCGTTCGGCGATGCATTCCAAGAGCGCGCGCGGTTGCCGATATATTGTGATTGTTTGCACCCAGCACACGCTGTATATGTTCCCACTCAAGGCGACTCGGAGAGGGCGGGTGCTCAGCGACATCGGTACTTTCCACCGCCAAATCGCACTCAAATGCCGCCTCGATATCACGCACCGAAGCCGGTTTACACAGGTACTGGACAGCGCCCAATTTGACCGCTGTCACCGCGGTTGAAATGCTCGAATAACCGGTCAATACCACCACGCGCAATTGCGGTTGCAATACCATCAGTTGTTTTAAAAGGGTTAATCCAGATTCGCCCTCGAGCTTGAGATCGAGTACCACGCGCTCAATAGGAGCGGATGCACAGTGGGTTAACGCCTCTGCGCTGTTTGCCGCGCAGACCACTTCGCCCCCGCGACGGGTCAACGCACTAGCCAAAACGCGGCTAAAAGTGACGTCGTCATCGACCAATAGGTAATGCATACTAGAGACCTTTTTCCCGCCGCATAGCAGTATTCGATAGTGGCAGAACAATCTCTGTCAACAGACCACCACCAGCGGCATTTTGAACTCGTATACTGGCGCCAAAGCGGTTGAGCGTGGCCCGCGATAAAAATAATCCGAGGCCGAGGCCATCCGCTTTATCGGTTACAAAAGGATCACCCAGAGATTCAAGATTATGCGGCGCTAAACCCGGCCCATGGTCGCGGATACTAAGTTGCACCTCGCGCACGCTCCACCGCAGTGTGACCTCGACGTTCAACGGATTGGCATCGGCGGCATTATTGAGGATGTTTAACAGCGATTGAGCAATCGTTGGATCGAACACAGCGACCTGATCCATCTGCGTGGTGGCGCTAGCCTGCGGAAAATGGATGTTGGCTTTGAGATTGGGCCGCATCAACTGCCAACGCTCAAACAACTGCTGAAAATAAAGCTCCAAACGCTGAGCTTGCAGCGCGTCAGATTGCGATTGTTCGGCGGTGCAGATCAACTGCTTCAGGGTGGTCTTGCACTGTTCGATCTGAGCGTGTAACAACAGCATATCGTCGCGCTCTGGCAGTTCTGGGCGCTCGAGAATCTCATCGACGAGTATCTTCATAGTATTTAACGGCGTGCCCAGTTCATGCGCGGTGCCGGCCGCCAGCGTACCGACCGCGAGAATTTGATCGCTGCGCAACTGCGCCTCCCGTTGCTCGGCGATCTCTAACTGATGGGACTTCAATTGCAGGGACATACGGCTGACAAAATAAGTAATAATTGCCGCGCTTACACCAAAATTTACCCACATGCCAGTGATGTGTAAATTGTTGCCGCTGTGCAATTCAACGCTAGGTGCAATCGCCGCTATTTCGACATAGTGTTGCAGTAAAATGCTGTACGCCATCAGCCCGACGACAGTCACCAAAAGCGTAGAGCGCCGCGGCAAGGTAATCGCCGAAATACTGATCGGGATCAGGTAATAGGAGATGAAAGGATTTGACGCACCGCCACTAAAGTACAGCAGCAAACTGAAAAAAAACATATCTACTAGCAGATGCAAGAAAAACTCAAAATCGGTGATCGGCTTGACCTGCCGCGTCCGCTGCCATGAAAATATAGCGACTATGGAATAACCACTGAGCACCCAACACAGCGCCTGGACCGGCAACCCAATCCGATAAAATTGGCTAAACGCCACTAGGGCCAATGCTTGCACACAGATCAGTGAAACCCGAATAATACTCAGATCCCTGAGATTATTGCGCGCACTGAGACTGGATTGGGAAGTCACGCCAATAGACATGTCGGTATGGTATCAGAAAATGGGGCTATCCAAACCATGACCCCAGATGCATCGGTTTTTGGTCGGTATGCCACAGATTTTGTCGCGCCGCTCTAATTTACAGATCAGCCGAATTATTCCGGCCTCGATCGCGGATCAAACCGCTGTCAACCACCACATCTGACAATTTCACTGAATAACTACTAGCTGGCGCATAGAGGATAGAAATCCCCATCCTCGGCCTAAACAGTCACCGAGGCTATCACCACGGCGGTACCATAGACGAGGATTTCAGTGACCCCCATATCAATCATCGAGGTACTAAACTGGGTTGACACAATCGCATTGGCGCCTTTGGTAAAGGCGTCTATCTTCATCCGGTCGATCGCCTGCGACCTTGCGTCCGCGATGTCTGCGGTAAATGAAACCAATTCGGCACCCGGCAAGGTGGCGCTCTCGCCAGACATTTCAGCGGGTAAGCTTTTTGTTCGCACGGTACTGCCCTGAACTACCCCAATAGTTTTCAAAATGGTTCGATCAGCGAACTTAGCGTCGGTAATAAAGGGAATATTTAACGCCTGCGCACGCTGTTCTTCATTCAGTCCGTCTTGTAAATTGGCCTCGTGACGACGCTCTTTGTAGGCCTCTTCTTTGGCCTTCTCTATTCCCGCGCGCGCCTCCGCTTCGGCCTCTAACTTGCCTTCGCGGGCGAGCAAATCGTCCTCGCTCTCGAGAATATACCAATCGCCATTGGAAAAATTACCATCGACGGTCTTGTCCTGAATGAGTTTAAAGACCTGTTCTTTGCTCAGGCCCTTGTCCATCATGTACTCGCCGATTTTGATCTTGCGGCGCGCCTCGTCGCGGCGTATTTTTTCGCGCCTAACGTCTTCCGCGCGCACGCGCCGCTCGGCGACGGCGGCCGTTGCCGCAGCATCGCGCTTGCGTTGGCGATGATCTTCGTCGCTGTCGACGATGTACCAAGCTCCGCCGATAAATTGACCGTTTACCTGTTTACTGGTAATCAGCTTAAAGGCGTCTTCCATGGCGATGCCTTTTTCGACCACATAATCGTCTAATTTGGTCTTCCAGCGCTCCTCTTCATCTGCCTCTTCTTGGTCATCTAACAATTCCTCCTCGAACTGCCGGGCAATAAATCTCGGTGTCCCAGTCAAAGACGGCGCACTGTCTTTTACATCACTTTGTGGAGGAGCCTTAGCAATGCTCGAAATATCGCCTTGAAGTTTGGCCAAATCGCGCGCCTCAGCCAAAATGCCTGCAGCCAGGCTGCCCGGATTCAGCGGTGGCGGAGTCGCCGGTTGGTTGTTGGCTGTCGATCCAGCGGCTTGGGGACCCAACGCTATCTCTCTGGCCTCGGCGAGAATCGATTCGGCCATGCCCGATTTTCTAAAATCTAATTTGCCGCCTGCCAGGGGCCTATCGGCACTCGGTTCCGGCGCTTCCGGCGGAGTTTGCGGCGCCAAAAGCACCGAACTCTGCGATTTGCTCGCAGATTTACTCTCGGGCGTCTCTAGCGATTTTCGTCCGGTCGATTTTTTGGCCTCTTTTTGCGCAGTTTTCGCCATTGTCTGGGCCATGGCGATCTTCGCCAGCGCCGATTCTTTTTCACGAGCCAAGCGTTCCTCGGCACGCGCATCAGGCTGATTGATCGCCGGCGGCGGTTCAGGCGCGGCACTAATGGCAGCACCCTTTGGGTCTTCAATCAGCCAACCTCCGGCAACAAAGCTACCGGAGATCTCCTTTCTTGAGATCGCCTGAAATACCTCTTCCTTGCTCATGCTGTTAGCCAGCATGTAATCCTCAAGCTTTACTTTTTCTGACGTCTCGGTCATTCATCAATGTCCTCTACGGGGTGCCGCACTCTGATTTCCGGATTGAATACCGCTAAACGATCCCAGGGTGCAAAGGTTCATGGTTATTTCTGGATTTCCCCAGACGCCACCACCGCACCCTACATAAACAAAACTAGCCTCGTATACTAACTTATAGTAACGCAATCATTAATCACACCACCAGTCGCATGGTTGATATTTCATGCCACCAAGGGCGATCGGTTAATGATAAGTTGGCAAAGAACAGCGATTGATACCTTAAAACGCTAAACTCGGTCATTCAGCAGCCGTTCAAAAAATCTCATCCCGGTCGATTATTAAACGAAAATTTAGCCCAACCTGACCAGACGCCCGGTTTGTGACGTCGACGCAAGTGCACCGGCAGTGCACAATGATCCGGCAACGCAGACTGGCGAATGAGGAAAGCGCACAAGAGGAGAGAGGACAACGAATGACAAAAGACATCTACTACGCCGCCTACGGTTCAAACCTAAATCACCACCAGATGCGCCAGCGCTGCCCCGCCGCGCAGCCTATAGCCGCCGCAGTGTTACCCGATTGGCAACTGGTGTTTCGCGGCGTCGCCGATATCACTCCCGCCATAGACAACGCCGTTCCAGTCGGACTGTATAAAATCACTGCCGCCTGCGAGGCAGCGCTCGACCACTACGAGAACTTTCCGACGCTGTATGGGAAAAAAATCATCGATCTCCACCTCGACGGACGAGTCCTATCGGTAATGACCTACATCATGAATCCGCGCTATGGTTATGGCCCACCCTCCGCAGCGTACGTCGAAGTCATCCGGCAGGGCTACCACGACTGGCAGATACCCTACTCAACGCTGGTTGCGAGCTTGCAACAGGTGGTCTTCGACGGCGGTGACAAGGCTTACCAGAGTGCCACCTGGAGCCGCCATGGCGCAATCGACCAGCCCACTACTGAAGCGATTATCGAACGCCTACAGACAAGCGCTAAGCGCTAATTAAGCGCGCTAGAACTCACCTCTCCTGACTGGTCTCTTTGATAATGCGGCCGTCACATTGATCGATATACTGGACGATGATTCGGTCAGTGAGGGGATATACGCGCTTTTCTACAACACAACCATCGGTCTTTAATAACCGCTTATGGGTTCCTGCGTGCTCCGCGTAAGGCCTATCCATGTAAGCAAAATCGCGGCGGTCGTCGGCCAGTTCCTGGCGCACACGGTCAGCCACAACGGTGTATTTAATCCAGTTGGCGATGTCACCCGACTGCAACACCGGCGCCGGTTGCGCAACGCTCTTTAAGGCCGCAACCGAAAGCACAGCCATCAGTAAAGTTTTTTTCACCCATGTTCTCCATTTCGCCGTTTTGGCTTTGCGATGCAGTGTAGCAACGATTCTAAAAAGCCTCCACAAAGCGACCTATCTATGCGGCTAGAGCGCCGATCATAATTAGCAGGATTCAAGCGGTCGCATCGTCCGCCGCTTCAATATTTTCTCGCTCGAATCGCCCGCGGTCATGCAAACCTTCAGAGTGCGCAACCACCGTACTGACCGCACCATCTCCAGCCACGTTGACCGCGGTGCGACACATGTCCAACAAGCGATCGACACCGATGATCAAACCAATGCCCTCGACCGGCAAGCCCACCTGATTGAGCACCATAACCAGCATCACCAAACCGACACCCGGCACCGCAGCGGTACCAATCGAGGCCAAGGTCGCCGTGAGAATGACCATCAGATAAGCCTCTAGACCCAGATCTATGTTGTAGGCTTGGGCGATAAAAACGGTCGCCACCCCCTGCATGATTGCCGTTCCATCCATATTAATCGTCGCCCCTAGGGGCACCGTAAAGGAGGCGACGCTGTTGTCTACACCGACGTTATCGGTGACTGCCCGCAAGGTCACCGGCATGGTTGCACCACTCGATGCGGTACTGAAAGCGAAGGCCATAGGCGCGCGCATATTGACGAAAAAACGCCGTGGACTCAACCCAGTCATTGCTCGCAGCAGCAGCGAGTAAGTGCCAAAGCAGTGCAACAGCAACGCGAGAACAACGGCGAAAAAATAGGCGCCTAAGCTGACGATAACACCGATTCCCAGTCCAGCGAACAATTTCGCAATCAGACAAAAAATACCGATCGGCGCCAGTTGCATCAGCAACATCACCATCCGCATGATGACGCTGTTTAAGTCGTCAAAGAACGCCGCCACCCTCTCTCCGCTCTTACCGCAGTGGGCAATCGCGATACCCATCAAAATGGCAAACACGATCACCTGTAATATTTGACCGTCTGCCATCGCCGCTACCGGATTACTCGGAAAGATATTGATCAAGGTGGTCTTCAGTGGTGGCGCGTCCTTGGCACTAAATTCCGAGGCCACCGCTAAATCAATACCCAGTCCCGGTTGAATCAAAAGAGCAATGAATAGAGCCAGCGATATCGCCACGCCGGTGGTCAGCATATACAGACCGATCGACTTACTCGCCAAACGCCCCATTTTGGCATCATTGCCAAGCGACGCGGTACCACACAGCAAAGAGACAAATACCAAGGGCACGACCATCAGCTTCAGCGAGCGCACAAAAATTTGCCCGACGGTATCAAATAGCCCATCGATTAGATAATAGGACAGACCTTGAGCCAGCTTCTCGGGTAACACCCCGGCTGGAATCAACACGTTTAAAATTCCGCCGACGGCCAGCCCGAGGGCCATTGCGCCAACAATACGCTGCGTTAAGTTCATTTTATACCCCGTTATACCACCCCGCCGCATCCCCTTTGGGCGATGCCGGTCGGTTGTTCTGGTTATTTTGCCGTGAGTAGATTGTAGTTCATTGACTGTCGATTTGGCGGCTTTTATTGAGACCCGTAAAATTCCGTAGCCAGCGGCTCAATCCACCGGCGACAACCAAAAGCTGCCAGCGCTTCGCCGCTGTAATGGCGGTGCTCTATACCGGCACACGCTAAAAAATAGTCCGTTGATCTGGCTACAAAACCGGTCAAAACCAGGCCCGTTAGTGCGGGTTCGCAAGCAACGCAAGATAATCTCGTTGCAACAGTTGCACAACGCCCTCAGCATCCAGCGGCTCCTCTGTTTCTGCGATTTCGGCAAGATTAATATGCGCCCCCGCATCGATGCTGGCGGGCTGGTCACAATCTTCATAAAAACGATTGATCGCGTCGACACTGCCGGCGATATCGGCATTCACCAGAATCAACGCATGGGCAAACAGCACTGCCGATGACCCGCGACCCCGCCGCCGAGAGCGCCTTTGTGCAGTGCCCGCCAGTTTGCGCTGATGACAGACCACGTTGTAATCGCCATCGCAGAAGGAGCCGCTCACCGAACGACAACTGCCGCTCTGCCCGAAGCCCTCGACCAGTTTCACGATCGGCGCGCAGAGCTTACGGTAACTATCGGCTATGGGTGGGTGTTGGTCGCAGATATGGGCGTAGGTCACGTTGATCACGCCGCCGCCCTGGGGAGTGGCATCACCACCGCTTTCGCGCAGCGTAACAGGCCAGCCCCGCTGCTGCGAAAGCCGTTTTGCAGAGTCAAAAGCGCTATTTTTCGACAGCCGTCTGGGTACCACGATAGATTGTCGCGTCGACCAAAAACTCAGAGCGGTATCGCATTCGCCCGACACCACCCTCACCAATAGGTCGCGCTCGCCATCGAGCGCCTGCTCGGGCGAGTCGATATACTTTAACGCAGTGGGTCGGTGGGTCATGCCGCCATAGTAGCCTAATCGAGCGATTGCGTGCCGATCAATGCTCAGAAATATCAACCCACGTCGATATTTCGCTATGGGCTGCGGTATCTCTAGCCGGCGACGGTGCAGCCTGTTGCCGGCTGTCTCGCGGCACCACTTCGGGGCCGTTATGCGCGGCGCCCCTGGGCGAGTGCTCTAGCTCGCGAAGCCTCGCCAACACAGCATCAGCGCCAATCATCAACCTTGTTGCCCTCGTAAACCGGACGCTCCATTAGCAAGATGCTGTAGCGACGTTCGGCGATTTTCCAGCCGCTCAATTCACGGCGATAAGCATCCCGATAAAGACCAAACATGCGCAACATACTGCCATCACTCTTGCGACATAGCTCATTGGTGTGCCACTCGGCCCGCGCGTCCTGATCGCCGACGCGAATGAACTTGGGTTGCGCAAACATGCCGACAAAATCAAAAAGTTGCATGGCCTCTTGCCAGTGCTCAAGAATGGTATCGCGACCGACGATGTCATTTTCCTCACCGAGATTCCACACTCCGTCGGCGCACCAATTATCGGCCCAGGCGTCAGCATCGTTATCGATCACCGCAGCATTGTAGGATTCGATCAACTCTCTAATCGCCAATCGATCTTCCATCGAGCCACTGTTTTGGCCAATTTTGTAAGCCGTCTGTACGCTCGGTTGCGCCGAGCGCTCTGCGCAACCGGTCAAAGCCGCACCGCCAAGCACTAGGCCACTGTATTTCAAAAGGTTGCGACGGTTGCTCGCGGCACCCTGCAATTGGGTTTTTGTGGTCTCGAAATAGTCTGTTATGCGTCTAATCATGACTCATAGGCTCCGCGGTTGTCTGGGCTTACATTACTCGGCGCTAATACCGCACCGCCTTCGATTTAATTGGCATCACGGCGCATATAATCGTCGAGTCGCTCGTGAAAATTCTGCAGCCGGATCTCTTGTTCGCTCAGATAAAACTGTTTAAATCCGACTGAGCCGAGCCCCTGCTGCTGAAGAGCGCCAATACTGAGATCCTGGTCTGCGGTCTCGCCCAGCGATTGTTCGCCGTAGGCGAAATACTCGTGCTCAGCATCTTCTACCGGCAAGTCAGGCCCGCCTGACGGCGACGGCGTATGGGTGCGACCGCCGATCTTTGGCACCAGCCACCAGTGGTCAAATAGACACTGGGCCGGATCGGTCGCATGGGGGCGCGGACGCAGCAGTTGCACACCATCGGGCCCGACGGTTATCACCGAGTTGGGGAAAATGTTGTAAATAACGTAATCGGTCAATTGATAGTTTTTTAGGTAGGCATAATGATCGAAACCACGTTCCGCGCCTAGCTCGCGCTTTTTATCTTGTACGTCTTTTCGCAATTGCCGCAAAACCTCTGAACTTGGGTTTTCCGGCACCGCCACACCCCATTCGGCGAGCAGACTGGGCAATGGCTCCACGACCGGGCCTTCGTGCAACGCAGAGGGCTGATAGGATGCGAACCAACCCCGATTGTGTCCATTTGGCATCAGATCAATCTGACTAAAGTCTCCCTGGCTCTCGATAAAAGGAACCAGTTGCGGGTGCACCACCTGCAGATGGTAGGCCTCGTTAAAGTTGTCGGTTAAGATTTTCCAATTGCATTCTGTTTCCGCGGTCATGTCTAAAACACGCACCATTTCCTCGATATGATAGCCAGAGATTTCCTCGACAATGGTGGCGCCGAGATAGTCTTCCAAAGACCCACAATCGCGGTCAATGTTAAACCAAACCATGCCAAACAGCTCGGTAACGACAACCGCCTCCAAACCCAATTTTGAGCAGGGGTTGCCTCGTTTAAAGTCCTGTGGGTCCGGCAGATCGACGACCCGGCCATCGAGATCAAACTGCCAACCGTGATAGGGGCAGACAAATCGATCGGCAAAACCATAAGGGCCCTCGGCTACGCGAGCACCACGATGCGGACAGACATTGAGATAGCCATTGAATGAACCGTCGGCGCGACGCACGACAATAACCGATTCAGGGCCTACCTCGGCGACCAAATAATCACCTTCCTCGGGGGCCTGATAGGCCATGCCCGCTATATTCCACGTTCGTCGCCAAACATTATCCAATTCTGACGCAAAATAATCGCGGCTGGTATAACGAGTCGCCGTTATTGGGTCGCCACGCAACTCGGGACGTTGCAATCTCTGCGGACGATCGTTGTCATTGTCCAATGTAGTCATATTGCTTGCTCCTAAGCGCTTATCTCACAGACCTCTAGCCAGTCTTCATTGGCGCGTGCCTGATAGATTTTAATCGGTTTATTCGTCAGTTTTCCGACTGCCGCGCCGGTCTCTAAATTAAAGCGCACACCGTGCACTGGGCAGGAGATATGGCCATGTCGAATGCGTCCGCCGGTCAGTGGCTTACCCTGATGTGAACATTTGTTTTCGATCGCAAAATAGCCCTTATTGGTCACCCCAACAAGGATTTCGCGACCCTCAAAAACGGTCAAACACGCCTTGTTTTCGATTATTTCAGAGAGTTTTAATACCGGTTGGAAATCCATGCGTCAGCTCCTTGCGCAAGGAATCCAAGCCGTACTGGTCAATCCGCTTGCCGATTTTTATATTTGTGTTGTGCCACTGTGCAGCAAATATACTGAGGGACAATACGCGCGTCAATCGCCTGACAGGACATTAAAACAGTGACTGACACTTTCGGTAGGCTACCCATGCCTCCCTGAAGCGCCACCGCGAGCCCCAGAGATGCACCGTGAACTGCAGGCCTCGGCGGGCAACCCACGCGACCACAAACGCTCTTGATCAGCAAAACCTAGAGAAAAATTCTGCGAACCTTGTAATACGACAAAATAACGCGTCTTTGGGTTGGATAGCGCGCGCATTTAAGCGCTACAGGGGAAAGCTATATTATGATTGTCAGACCAAAATTATGATTGTCAGACCAAAACGCGGCCAACAGACTGCGTCAGTAAATTGTTTCGACGATGTCGTCCAACAACATACGCCCAGCCGAGGAGCACCCTGAAAATGCCCAGAATTCTAACCTTACTAGTCGTTGCCAGCCTTTTACTCACTGCCTGCCATAAGGCGCCGCCCGCCGCCAATCAACCGGTCAGCGTCGATACCACCGCCAGGCTTGGCGATGGTGCCTATCTGCTGTCTTCGGTCACAGTCACCACGCCCACCGAGACCAGCACCTTTAACCGAGAGCAGATGAAAATATACGCTCGACAACGATTTGCCTATGCATTTTTTAGCCAGAGGACCAACAGTGTCGACGCCGGAGCTGGAGCCACCGAGTGGCGCAACGGTATCTTGATCGAAACACCGCTGGCCAATCATGCCGGGGCAGTCTCTGGGTTTCGTTTTGAACTGGACGTGCAACCCAACGAACAAGGGTTTGATCAAGCGATTAATAACATGCGCTCGGAAGATGGACTAAGCTATGATCTTCGAGAGACATGGCAGCGAATTTCAAACGCGGCCTCCCGCTTTGACGGACTCTGGCAACTGCAATCACAGCAGATCGACGGCGAGCAACGCAAAGACGCTATCGATGAGGTCAAAATGATCGGTGGCGGCCATTATATTTGGTTTCACCACTATGACATCGATGGCCAGCAACAGCAGCATTTTGCCTATGGTGAACTGGAAGTTCAGCCTGCGCCGACGGCTGCAGTAGTCGATACAACGCTGCAAAGCTCGTACCCAAATCGCATCGGGCAATCACAGGCACTGTCGCTATCACTCGACGCTGGCGATCGGCTGATCGAGACGTTTAGCCGTGCCCAGAGTACCGTAACCAAGACCTATGTGCGCTTGTAACGGCGATCTGCAATCTGCCGTCGACTCGACACTGGGCTGATCAGTGGGCAGCCGGCAGCAAAAACCCTCGCTTAGTGCGGCTTATAAAAGCCTTCACCCAAGGGTAAATATTCTGCATTCAGGCCCACCAATGCCGCCCGTACCTCAGCATCTGGGTCGCCTAAAAGCCTCAGTCGAGTAATTTTTGCGGCCGCCAGAAATCGTTCGCTAAAACGCCCAGAGGCTCGCATATGCGCCAGTAACGCGCTTGAGTTACGGTAGCGCTCGTTGATGATACAGCGGCTGTTGTCCTCGCTAAAATACCATTCATAGACAAGCGTGCCGGATTCCAACTTGGCGGCCGCCACCATTTCAACCATCAATTTTTTAAAATCAATTATTTGCGTTGTATCGATTCGCAGTTCCAATATCCAGTGCAATTGGCCCACCGGGAGTTGCGCGTTAGCAACCGACTGCGGCGCGATCGCGAGCGGACGATCTGCCGTCTGATCGACAGCCGGAGCCGCCTGTATAGCGCTGTGCTGGAGGCACAATAGAAAGCCAATAAATACCGAAAATAATCGCATATAAATCACCTACCAACAGTTGCATAAGCCAATACCTAGTATCAGCGTAGGCCGCGAATAAGACGATTGCAAACAATTTGCCTCGCTCAGACACAGGGCCATCTGTGTCGACGGATGGTTTGTAGCCCGAACATCACCACTATAACAACGACCACCAGCGCATAATTTCTCTAAATATGCACCTGTTTGC
>Ga0115008_10000952_pt1 | contig 22624 bp, 9 predicted proteins | sample FraStrMetagenome_FD_87164 | JGI IMG/M metagenome (GOLD analysis project Ga0115008, IMG submission 87164) | Marine eukaryotic phytoplankton communities from Arctic Ocean - Fram Strait ARC3M Metagenome | ecosystem: Environmental > Aquatic > Marine > Oceanic | place: Fram Strait | collected 2012-06-18
TAAAAGTAGATTCGAGCTTTATATTTCGATCAATGTGATGCGTGATTTAAATAGAACATCTTAAAGCATCTATGAAATTCATTTTGAATCGTGTCTTGAAAGTTAGGGCAACTACTGTATTTATTGTACTAAGTTTCTGTAGGTAGCTTTCATACTGTCGCCTGAAAGTGCTTTTTGAGAGAGAACCTCTTAGACTTTTAAAATTTCGATGTTCATCCATTTTCTATGTAGAGATTTCTCACGATGGATATAGAATGGTAACATACGAACATCGACAATTCAAAAGGAAAAATACGTTTGTCCAAAAATAAAAAAGCACTAAGCGTAAACTAAAACACGAAGACCAATCAAGATGACGGAAAGAACGATGACAGATGCAACCAGCAAGGCTTTGCAAGAGGCACTTGATCTTGCTCGTGATAATGGCCACTCAGCTGCAGAATCATTGCATTTGGCTAACATTTTATTTAGCCAAGACGATTCTATCGGTGCACGTGTCGTGGCAAAAATTGATACACCTGATAACTTAGCAAACCCTCATAGAATAACTGATATCAATCAGGTACGAAGGTCTTTACAAAAGCTTCTAATCCAAAAACCGTCCCAAACTCCTCCTCCTCTTGAGGCATCTATATCAATGAATTTGTCATATCTTCTTCAACGAGCTACTAAAGAATCGAAAGCCAATGGTGATGCCTTAGTCGCATTAGATCATCTTCTCATTCAATTATTTAACGAGAAAAGCATCAAAGGCGTCTTAGAAAGTACAGGTCTCATAAAAAAATACGTCTCAAATGTATTGAAAGAAATGCGAGCAGGTCGAAAAGTAACATCAGCGTCTGCTGAACAATCGTATGAGGCTTTGGATAAGTACGGAGTCGATCTTGTCAAGGCAGCTGAAGAAGGAAAATTAGATCCAGTTATTGGCCGTGATCAAGAAATTAGACGAGTTATTCAAATTTTATCGAGAAGAACAAAAAATAATCCTGTTTTAATTGGCGAGCCTGGTGTGGGTAAAACTGCTATTGCAGAAGGTCTAGCTACCCGTATAATGAATGGAGATGTTCCCGAATCTATGAAGGGAGTTTCATTGCGAACATTGGATTTCGGATCATTAATTGCTGGTGCAAAGTACAGAGGAGAATTTGAAGAAAGGTTAATAGCAGTTTTGGATGAATGCAAACAATCCAATGGGAGACTCCTTTTATTCGTTGATGAACTACATTTAGTTTTGGGTGCAGGTAAGACCGATGGCAGTATGGATGCGGCTAACTTGATGAAACCGATGTTAGCGAGAGGAGAATTACACATGATTGGGGCAACAACTCTTGAAGAGTATAGAAAGTATGTGGAGAAAGATTCTGCGTTTGAAAGAAGGTTTCAGCAAGTGATGGTGAAAGAACCTAGTGTTGAAGCAACCATTTCAATTTTACGTGGTCTTAATGATAAATACGAGACACATCATGGAGTTCGAATCACAGATGCAGCCCTTATTACCGCAGCGCAACTTTCTGATCGTTATATTACAAGCAGATTTTTACCGGATAAGGCTATCGATTTGATGGATGAAGCAGCCGCAAATAGACGTGTACAACTTGATAGTCGACCGGAAGAAATAGATGTTCTTGAGCGACGAATCCTTCAACTAGAAATTGAGGCGACTGCTCTTGCTCGTGAAAAAGATAAAGGATCGAAAAAGAGATTGAAAGCGACAAAAGAAGAAATTGCAAATCTCCAGGAAAATTTGAAGCCTTTGAATGATAAATGGCAGGCAGATCGTGGACGTGCTGACGAACTTCAAAAAACAAAGGAAAAACTAGCATCTTTACAAGCAAAAGCTGCTACAGCAGAACGAACTGGAGATTATGAAAAAGCAGCTGATCTCAAATATGGTGCAATACCTGATTTAATGAATCACTTGGGACGAATAGTGCGAGAGGAAGAAACTCGAAAAATCGCTGAATCTGAAAATCCTGATTCTGATAATATGGAATCAGAAGTCGTGACTCCTGAACATATTACAGAAATCATCAGCAGGTGGACGGGCATTCCTGTAACAAAACTATCCCAAACAGATCGTGAAAGACTTCTGAAACTTGACGATCGTTTAAAGCAAAGAGTGATTGGACAAGAACGTGCTGTGAAGGAGGTTGTTGACTGCATTTTGAAGTCCAGAGCTGGATTATCCAGGCCGTCACAACCAACTGGGAGTTTTTTATTTCTAGGACCAACGGGAGTTGGGAAAACAGAGCTAGCCAAGGCATTATTTAGTGAACTCTATGATGGAGACGAACGCCAAATGGTTCGAATTGATATGAGTGAATATACAGAACAACATTCAGTCTCAAGATTGGTTGGTGCTCCGCCTGGTTATGTTGGATATGATGCAGGTGGGCAACTTACTGAGGCAGTGAGGCGAAAACCACATACTGTTGTTCTCCTGGATGAGATTGAAAAGGCACATCCAAAAGTACTCACAATTTTGCTGCAACTATTAGATGAAGGCAGATTAACTGATGGACAAGGCAGAACTGTAGATTTTACTAATGCCGTTGTAATATTGACCTCTAATATTGGAGCACATGATTTATTGGATTCGGATTTGATGTCTCAAGTCAGTGGAATGAAGCAAGTTCATTATAGAGTAATGATGAAATTGAGGTCGCATTTTAGTCCAGAATTTTTAAACCGTTTGTCCGCCATTGTGATGTTTAATTCTCTTGCCGACGAACAGCTTGAAAAGATTTGCCATAAAGCGATGCTGGGAGTGAAGCGCCGTCTAGAAACAAAGGGAATTCAAGTTGTTTTAGAAAAAAGTGGTGTAAAGGCTGTCCTAGATGCAAGCTTTGATAAAAACTATGGAGCAAGACCAGTAGAGCGGTATCTAGAGCAAACAGTCGTAACTAAATTGAGTAGAATGTTGTTATCTGGAGATTTAGCTAGTGGACAAACTGTGTATATAGAGTCAATGTATGATGATGAGAACATGCTGGAACCTGAAGTAGATTACGATGCACCATTGACGAAAAAAGCTCGAACCCTCTCATACAGAGTAGTGAATCCTTTATATTGAGAGCAGAGGCGTTAGTGTCGAATAATTGTTGAATGGTAGAAAATTAGGTTGAAAATAATAGAGTAGTAAAAAAGTTCTGATATTTATTATGTTTAACACCAAAAATATCACTTATTCCTAAAGATTATACGATACTTCAAATTAAAAACAGCGAATTATCGTAATTCACCTGCTTGAATAAATGGAGACTTATCGTTCTTGCTTTTCGCACCACCTGTCTTGCACCTTGCGTCACGTTCATTTACTTGACAATATGAAAATCCAACAGCATTCCTAGGTTGTCTAAAAGGACCCTTGACCATTTCAGAAGATGAATGTAACCTACAGAGTTTATTCAATCCTGGTAATTTACACATCATTTGTATGATCCTTTGTGATCTTAATAGCCTTTCTCTTGTTGGAACTTCTTTCAGAATTGATTCTATATTCCCAATACAAGTCTCCATCAATCTCTCTTCAAATGTATCTTCTCTAAAATTTCGAACTCCGCAGTGGGGAAAATCACCTATTAAAGTAAAGAAAAGCATCAGCTTCTTTTCTTTTTTGATTCGATCTAGATGTTTTCTATTGCAAAAGAAAAACTTACCAGAAAAAATGCATCCTACAGGAACTGCAACTACAACTAAGTTGGCATTTGAACGAACGATTTTCAAATAAATGCCACAACCACCTACAACTCTGCACTGAGTTGGGTCGTCACTGATTGAATTGTGCACAGAAAGAGAATGATTAGCATCACAAAATGCATAAAGTAAGATAAAAATCAAATGTGAGTTAGGATTAAGCTTACCTTTTGAGTACGATTTGATCTTTCTGAATCCCAAGCATGAAGTGTCCTGAATCATGCAATGCTGTCAACATAGAAGAAGGAGAATGAGGAGATTCCATTGCTTGATTATACGAAATACGATCAACTTCCCACCCAGTGAGAGGTGGTTCTTTTTCAATCGAGTTTACAGAAGGCTTTTCTTTATACCAAATTGCCATTTGACGCGCAACGTCATGGTGAAGACGCTGGTCTTCTGTCCCTCCTACTAAAATAGCCAACTCATGGAAGTCATCAAGAGGTGTCAAAACACCTTCTCTTCTATATATAGCCTCTATTTTTGTTCGGGTAGCTACTTTTGATTCTAAATAAATCGAAGTTAATGCAAGCCAAAGTGTAAACGTTAGGTCTAGAGGAACAAATACTAAATACAAAAAATAATTCCCCTATACATACCGAGCCCATGTTTCCTGATTGTAACTTGCCATCTTTTATCATTTCTTACAGATGAAGTTGTCAGTTTACCAAATGAAATAAGACGAGGATCTGAATCGAGAGTGCAGAAAAAACATTAGGAACAGAACGAAAACGTGTATTTGTAAAGATAAATAGACTCACCATTGTTCATCGAGATATCTATGTCGTTGCAAATTGAATTTTTTAAAGATCCGTCTTCATCAAAAAACAGATCGCGTATTTCTTTCAGTATTTCTTTTGAGAATTTGAAACCCTTTATTGTTGGTCTTGAAAATTGTGGTATGTATCGTCTTTGGAACTTTTCATTCACACGGTTCATAAACTTAGTTCTCTTGATGAAATTTTCTCTCGATATATGATTCTCATCAAAAATGAGACTACCATCAAAGGCCCTAAATAAACGGAAAAATGTTCAAGGCAATCAAATCAACCAGAGTTGAGTTTATTTCCAAAGATAAGTACGAGAAAAATGCAGTATACGTACCTATTTTTCATTTTGGGCGGACGTCGTGATCTTCTGCAAATGAGTTCAGCTTGACTCTGTTGACTTTGTATATATTCATGTAAGGAAGTTTTAGCTTCTTCGAGGATTTTCAACTCTTCTTTCCTAAGACACGATGGTAAGGTCTCAAGCCATTTGACTTCTGCTGAGAAACCACCAGGAAGTGTTTCGTTAGAATGATTGCTGTTAACATTATTCGACGGATTCATTGGATGACCAGATTTTAAGCAAGCTTTTTTCTTTTCTACAGGGAAGTCAATGACTGAGGGAGGGGTTGATGGCTGTAAAGTTACAGAAGCATCATTAGAAGTGCTGGCATCAATTTGTTCCTTCTTTATACATTTGGTCAGAAACGGCGACAACGATTTTTGAATCTTTTTATCTTTGTCTTTTACTTTAGACAAACAGTCACTCATGCTATCAACAAAGTGTTCATTCTTCTCTTGTACATCTACGATGTGATCAATTATGAGAGACAAAAGTGAAGATAGAGGTTCTACGCAAGATGGGCATTCTTCACTAGCACTTTCTATTTCTGCTATCCTCTGAAATAGGGCTTTCAGCAGTGAATTTTGAATACTTTCGCATTGAAGCAATAAATGCATGAGTGAATATTCCATACTCTGCGATTCAAAAGTCAATCGCCTTTTGTTGGAAGAAGACACTTCCATCTTTTGTTCATTGTCTTTGAATTTTGTTGGTAATGAATGATGTATTATTCTTTGTATCGGTAATAATAGTCTTCGAAAAAAAGCAAATTGTCGTAGTACCGGAGTAGCCCACCATTCAAATTCTCTCGTGATCAACCGATCAGTTTCTGCTGTTCTGGTGGCCGAAGATTTATATCCTTTAGTTGTGTTCCAAATAGTACAGATTTCGTCACGACGATGCAAGACCAGCTTCTCTATACCATGTTGAAATTTAGGTGTGGTCTTTACAATGGGATCGAGTTTGTCTTTAAGTTTTACTTTCAAAATTTTGGCGGCAAATTGCTGTGGGCACTCATTTGCAATGTCCAATGCAATGCACGCTCTGAAAGTGCAGCCAAAAGATGACGTTGATGGATTCTTTTTTGAGAGTTCCAAATCGTCGAGGCCAAGAAGCATCAGCGGGGAGTTGAATGATATTCCATAGGCTGTGAAGACAGTTGCGACGTTTTGATCTTGATTCGATAATGGTTGTTTCTTCAGAAAGTTCTGCAAAAACAGTGCCTCGTTTTCTTCCCTCTTTCTTTTTAGACGAGCATTGTCCTGTGTTCCCGCTTCATTCTGTCGTTTCATGTCAGCGGTCGGAGTTGCATGTTCAATTCCTAAATCTTTTCCAGCCTCTGTTGCGGCTGAGGCGGAATTTTCTTTATAGCTTTCTTCCTGAACACACATTGAAAAGTTCTTTTGTTGATATGAATGATAATTAATCTCTTAACGATTCATTCAAAGATAATATGCGAATTTGTGTACTCAATCTCGTTTGATCGTTTGGGTTTGTTTCACTGTTGGTATTATAATTAATTCTAGAGGTTCTTGTCACGTGTATGGGAAGTATGTTCAGAATGCGTGATTATCATGCTGTTTTTCCTTAATTAGTAATCTTTGATTAAGCATTATTTGATTAATACACATGTTTTAAACTTACTTTCTTCATATGTTCATAATTTTCCACATGAAATTAAGAAATTTCATTTAGGACAATTTGATTCTCTATTAACTATAAACCCAATAAAATAATAGATTGAGACAGATTGGTTATGGTCTTACATTCCTACGTATAAGGAATAAGAATGTCTTAAAGATAGAGTAAAGAGGCTTTTAAAATATAATCCGTGGCTGAGAAAAGAAACTATTCATTACGGTTTTGGTGAGAATACGAACCGGGTCATTTTCGGGAAAATAAACAAGATTGCTGTTTACTCATTGGATTTCGAAATGAAAAGCTTCAAAAAGAGTGATTAAAACATGTCTTCGTATTCTTTCGAATGCATCTTGAGGTCTACAATAAGGTAAAAAGTCGTACTTTGGAATGACTTTTTTGCGTTTTAGTAGGTAATAAATATTCATTTGTTTCAAAAATAAGAATGAGTGGATATTTAGATAGGTATTTGGTTTTATGAGAAATGTCTTCCTCTTTTCCTGCTACATAGTGAGTTCAACTGACTTCATAATACATCATGTGATGCAAGCGCTTTGTAATTATATTACATTACAATGCAAAAAATAAACAACCCTCTACCGATAGGAGGCATCAAATTATTCCAAAGCAATGATCAAGAATCTACTGAAGAATTCTCGATAGAAGAAATGTTGCCAATGTGTTTGTACAGATTGCAACGAATATTCTGATCCATTAAGTTGAAAATCAAGATGATCTAATCATCAGTTTGAAGCACAAGAGCAACAGCACTCAGTATCCATTTCGATGAGGGCACAGTCGTTTTCAAGGTTGCAAGGAAAATATAAGTTGGACCTCGGAATGTTGTTGTGTACACAGGGCACTCGTAAATTGAGGGATCGGCGCGAAGATACCCGACAGAAGATGCTTCCCATTCAGGAAGAATTGGAACATTTTTTACATAAATCACCTAGCAGAAAATATATTACGTTGAAAAAATGAGACAAAATACAGTTGCAATAACAAAATAAGGCACGAAAAATAACTTACTGGCATCGGCGGAATTAACTCTTTGAGTCGGCTCTCGCACAAGCTTCCTGCACATTTTGTTTCACTAACAATGAAAGAATCATCTGCGTCTTCGTCATTTGACCAACGCGCACCCTCTATGAACAATCCATGAATGTATGTTCCATCGACAGCACTTTCTTTCACTTCTGATACGTTCCACATGCTTGTTACGTGTGTTTCAGTAGTCATCTTATCGAGTGCTAGTCCAGTTTTCCTCGCTGTAACTTGTTGGACAGCTGTGAGATAACTATTGGGATTGAATAAACCTGATAGCCAAATGGACTTCGGTGTTTCAAATTCTGAAGTCCATTCTAGCAGCTGCTTCACTCGTAAAAGCATGTCTGCAAATTGAGCCATTAAGGTTTTCTGACTGGGCCATGCAAGTTTTTCCCATGTACACTTGCTAAATGGGTTACGACCTGGCCATTGATTTATTTTCAAAGCGAGAGCTAAATCTTCCATATCTTGACTCATGTTCAGTTGTCCCTTCAGACCCTTGTCTAAATCATCCAAAGTGTTTTTCATTTCACTTAATAAACTGTTCATCCTTCCACATTCTTGTAAAGCTACAACAATGTATGGACCAGCTGGTCCAGATAGGAGAGGCTTTGCCTTCATAGATAAGCTTACCATTTCAAACTCATCTGGAATACGTTGTCTCAGATTGCTCATAGTTTCCTTCACGATATCGCCTCCAGCACTGTCATCGCCACCTGCTCCACCTTCTCCACTCATGATAATAACATTGAAAAATAATTTATCGGTGCTGCTTGTCAAATATCCGATTTCGGCGTTCGGGTGTAGTCCAAACAGAACCGGGCTCTCTTGTGGCATCGATGTTTCTGCATACTCAATATATCCATCATAGCTCATATTATTTGGGGATGGGCTCTTGAAGCCTGGTGCTAACTCCATGCCATCTAAAAGTTTTGGATCTTGATACAATTTGAGATATGTATTACAAGTCCTTCTATCCCATGGGTCTGTGATGTGTCCTCCATACATGATTTCACCAAAAATGTATCTCAAGTCATCCCATGGTACAACTGGATTTGCATCTAAATACGATCGTAGCACATTGGAACATATAATTAGATCTCCTGTATTGAAACTATACTTTCTTGACCAACCTTGTTGACCGAATCTCCTCCGTCCACACACTACTGCATGAAACCAACATAAACTGAAGAGACAAGCTTTCATTTCATTGGGTCTACTACTTGCTTCAATCGTCTCTCTAGAGAAATTATCCCAAGCGCGAATCAAATTGCTTTGTACATCTGCAGGTGCCTCGTTTGCGACTTTCACACATGTTTGCATGAGACTCTCCGGCATATTTCTCCATGACGCAATTGGTGGTGGCTCAGCGCTTATAAAGCACCGAAAGTCCTTATGAGCATCTTCAGTAACCACTTCCAATAGACGTTCCAATTTGGGTACCCAAGAACTCATGAGATGACAATTCTGTAACATCACCCAACCACCCTCTTTCGCAAATCTCGTGACAATAGCTTCTGCGGGTGCCTCTTGCCCTTGACCCATACTTATATTGACGAATTTTTTATTTTCCGTACTTATTCCATGTTGCATTCCAAGATTTTCAACCCAAGGAGTTGGATCGACACCAGCAAACAAGACGAAGAAAACTGGAATTTTATTTGTTGTTTCCTCATACGTTGATTTCATGTGAAAGGGTTTCTGTACAACGTATTCCTTCCCCATGGTGTTACCAATAAACTCGCCTAAACTATTCATTAATCGATCAGGTCTCATTGCACGGAGAAGAATCAACTTGTCAAAAGGCGTCAATACTTGCTCGTAGTCTCCGGGGAACTTCGCAGTTTCTGCTTTTTCTATGTCAAACCAAGCGCACCAGTCTTCGCTATCGCTTTGCATGTTATCTCCTAAACCTTTGAATCGCGGCATACTTTCTAATGCTTTTATTTTAGGCCAAATACTTTCTGGCATCCACTCATGCAGAGGTCCCATATTTCCAGGATCAACTGAAGTTTTGCCCATTACTAAATAGTTTACTTCGTCGGGATCCATTTTTCCGTCGTTGACTAAAATTTTAAGGGTCACTAATGTTGCTACAGTCAACTTGTCAATCTCAAACAAGCCCCGTCGAATATAATTGAAAACTGTCAATGTGATACTATCAAGTAATATGTGGCATCTGGCTTCAATTTGTTCAGAATTAAATTCGTCGCTACTTTCCTCACCGTGTCCTTCTATATCAAGATCTTTTTCACCATTTTTAGAGTCAGGAGCAGTGGGTTTTGCAGTATCAATTCCTCGAAAGAAAACTTCCTGAAAAGAAGCAAGACTATAAATATAGTAAGTGTGAATCTTGACCAAGTCGTTCATCAAGAAAAAGAGCAAAGAGCTTCTATTTGCAACTGGTCGATATTTTTCACTTGTAATAAGGATATTTGCTTGAGTCTTTTTCGCTAATTCGCTTTGTTGTTCGATGTTATCACTTATCCGCTTCGTTTCTTCAAGGCCTTCAATTAAAGTTACATCCTCAGTAATATCGCCTTCGGCGGAAGCCAGTTTTTGTAGAATATTATCCTCTAATTTTTTCATTTGAATTGTGAAACCATTCTGCTGCTTAATCAAGTCTTCACTTAAAGCTGCCAAATCAGGTCTTTCTTTTTGTACGACCAAACTTAATAGTTGATCTTCCAGACCTACCATTGTAACAGTAAAGTTAACCAGAGTTGTTTCTGCCTGAATTTCTGGGGGATAGTGTGGATTACTAAGCTTAGTGTGAAGGTAGAGACGGAAGTCTGGATGGAAATCGCACTCTTTATCACCCACTTTGATAAAGTAACGAGAACCGCGCTTTATTGTTGCTCTCTGGATCACTGGATTAAGAACGGCATCAATCGACTCTCCCAAATTTTCAATCAAAATAGTATAACCATGCTCCAGTGCAGCTTCTAGTTTTCTTATCAACCCTTTTTGACCAAGACGAACAATTTGCAAATTTCTGTCTTTCCCACTTTCTTTATTTCGTAGCCATTGGATTCCTTGAAGCTGCGGATCAATAATCAATGGCCATCGTGATGTGTTACATACTATACTTCCATTTTCTGTGGATACGACATCCGCTGGAAGAGAATCTGCATTCCATTGTGCTATTTCTGCCGAGGTTGTCAGAATTTTCAATGGATTTGTTTCTTGACTCATGGGCATTTTACCATCTTCGCCTACAGCTTTCTGAAATTCTTTGACTAGATATGGTTTGAAAGTGTCATTCATGAGTTTCATTCGGAAAGGTTTTGTAAATGGACCAATATAAGAAATAAATGCACTTGTGAGTAGTACGTCTCCGGTCAAAAGCTTTGCATCTTCACGAAGAACTAGAATATTTTCAGCCCATCGTTGATTTTCGCTACTCAAAGCATTAGTCAATCTCTGGGCTAGATTAAGTTTCTGCTCCCCTTTGGCAACTGAATCCATTGCTTCTTGCTTGCTGGAATTCGCTTTTTTCAAATCTTCCGTAAGTTTAGCGAGCTTTTGTTGCAGATTGGAAACGTTTTCCATCACAGCTTTTAATTTCTCATTTGCATCCGAGAGTTGAATATTCGCTTCTGCTAATGCTTTCCTCTTTGGTTCAACAGTCACTACAATATCGTAGTATTGAACTATGTTCAAGACAAAGGAGCATAATCCAGCAGCCGCTTGATTTTTTGTTCTAATCGTTTCAACATTGAAGTAATCTTTTTCAATATACTGACGGATCTCTTTGAAATTGTTCTGATTGATCGTATTGTTATCAACATGAGTTTTGATATTCTTCAAATATGTCATATATTCTTTTATGTTGCCCATCAGCTGTTTCTTTGCGGCATCCCAGCTTGTGTCTTTAACTTTACCGTTCTTCTGAATAATGACACTTGGCATGACACCAGCAAGTAGGCACATTGTTGCTGCAAAAACCTCATCTAGTTTCGGAGGAGGTTTCAACATACCTTTGCAACTACTTAGATCTTTTTGATCTAAAGAGTCTAACGCAGACATTGCAGCCTCTACAGCAGGTTCGGCTTTTGCGAGGTCTTGTTCAGTTTCACGTTGTTTTTGGGCGACTTCATTTGCAACCTTGGTTACTTGCTCACTTTCTATTTGAGCGTTCATTGTCTGCTCTTCAACTATCGCCTTTTCTTTTGCAACTACTTCCGCGATCCCTTCAGCGTTTTCTTTCTTTGATGCAGCATCCTCGAGCATAACTTTCAAATCTTCTTCTAGCTTAGCTACACTTTCGCTAGTTTCTCTCAACTTGGACAAACCATTTTCCAATCTTTGGATAGCGTGTGATGCATTATGGCGCTTATCCTCCAGCAAAGAACCATACAATTTTATCAGCTCTAAGTAGGACTTTGGAGTTGTGTAAACATGTCTATGTTCCTTAATCCTAAATTCAGTGGTAGTCTTGTTCACAGATTCAAAAGAGAAAGGCAAAAATCGTTCTATAACACTTCTCTCTTTATCAGTGCCCAAATCCAATGTACTTAGAAATTTTTGACCTACGCTAAACAAAGCATCACGGGGCCAAGGCTGGAACATATCGATTACCGTGCAATTGACAAGTGCAGGGAATTTTCTCGCTCTATTTCTAAAAGTTTCCCCAACAGGACTGAAGCATAAGCACATATGTAAATTTTTTCGAATCTGACCAATGAAATAATCCCAGCAATTTTTCTTGTCTGGGACAACTCCCGTTGATTTGACTTTATTCGATAGAGTGTTGGTTATATTGTCAATCTCTTCATCAGCGAATAAATCGGGAACATTACCGCTTGCAAGTAGATCATTGATATAAATCAATAATCGCTCATTTGTTATTTGTGAATCAGTCAATAAGAACATAACTCCTTCCTCCTTCAAACCCGCCTTATTATACATGGACTTTAAGTCATCCTTGAAATCGCTGATCGAGTATGTGTTACTAATTACTATCTGCATGATAGAATAACCGCATATGAACGCTGCCAAACGAGATAAACTTTGTTTTCCACTTCCTCCAACACCAACTAATAAAGCGTGGCCTCCCTCATTACGCACAATTCTAACAATTCTTGCTACGTGTTTCATAGCATCTTCGAACAACACTAAGTCCATCGATGCGTTTGATTCATTATATTCCCTAAGTGCATCTTCCAAAATTGAGCTCATAGTTACAAAGCTAGTAATTTGGTCGTATACAGTCTCATCAATGCTTTCGGGAAAGTGACAAAATACCAACGGTTCTGCATTTTCATTGGCATAATATTTTGATGTTGGAAATGAAGGGAAAATCTTTTTGCACTGAGTTTGGGCCAGTGCATTGTATTTGGCCAAGTCGTCACCAGATACTAATCTATCACCATATACTCTCTCACTTTCATGGAGCCATAACAAAATAAACTTTTCTGCAACTTTAAACTGGTTAGGTTCGGAAACTAAAAGTCCTTGGAAGACATTACTAATATGGCGAATGTTGAATTCATAATGAAAATTTGCAGCCGTTTTCCTAAAATTACAAGAAACTAAAGCATGCAGCCCCATGGCAGCTTTGATAATATTGCTGCTCTGATTTTTTATGTCATCACAAAATGACTCAAGGTGTCCATCCAAAAAAGTTTGATAAATGGTTAAAAGTGAAGTTGATCCAGGTAAGCTGATTGCAAATGTTGTAAACCATCGTTGCAGTCTCGGATTGATAAAAAAGCATCCTGCAGTAGGATTCATGCATGTTACAACCTGAGTATTGGAAATATTTTTGAGTGACATTTTCTGTAGTTCATAACAATGACCATATTCCATGTGTTGCCGTAGATGCGCGATTGCAGATTGTGTATTGTACTTGTCTACTTCTGGAAGGTTAAGGTCGTCAATAAAATACACTAATTTTGCTGTACCTGGAGGGGCAAAATTGCTTCCTGTTTTTTTCTCAAGGGATAATGCCATAGTGTTTGCAAGCACAGATGCAGTGGTGTAAAAATTAAAATTTATCGTTGCACTTATTGTTGACATTGGTTCGAAATTACTAAGCATGCCATTGACCAATTGCGTCTTTCCCGTACCTGATGATCCAGCAAGCATCACAGGCTTCCTCAATTTTACTAATAGGTCCATCCAAAATGCAACAGAACAAGAATCTGGAGTCGGAACTGTTACTTGCGTCATGGCCATAGCTCGACTGTCAAATTTTACTGAATAAAAGAAAGGTGACTTTGTCCACGAGTCAAACATATTTGTTTCTGGATTCAACCAATAGTCAAACACAGTATCTCGAGTGGGAAATTTAACATCTTTCCATTCTCCTCGCCACCAGTCGCTAAACACTTTCCTATTATCAATTCCATCATCAGCAATACAGAGGCTTGAACCAAGGGCCCAGATAGTGCAGTATACAAAGACAATTTCAAGCGCATCGGGGGAAGCTGTATTTTTTTCGTTTAGGCAACCATCAAGCATGTTTAGCAGATTTTGTACTCTATTCATGTCTTCGATAGGAAGAATTGATTTTGTATTGATTAATAGCCAAAGAAGTGAAGGTCCAATATATTTTTTGAAGTACTTCTTGAGGGCAAGATTCATTTGTTCTCCAATTTTTTTCTTCGAGATCCAGCTATTGATAAGGGAATTCCACTGCGTGCCGTCGTCAGTTGATATGTATAGGATTCCAGCTCTTGATACTGTAGCAGGCGTTGCATGCTTCAAGTCTCTTATTTCAAAAATCATTCTCATATGTGGAAGTAAAGGTATGCGTTCGTTAGAGGCGAGCGTCAACATCCTATTATCATCCATTACAGAGTTCATAGATTCAATCCAATTTGCATCAAGATCGCCATCAAGCATGATCCACTTTGGTTTCTCATCAGAAATACCAGAAAGTAACCTCATGATATTGGACAAAAGACCATCTCTCCATTCTCTTGTCGCGAGACTAATAAAACCGTATAATTCTTCAGTTTTAACGGCTTTGGGATTTAAATCCACAACCTTTGTGATCGAATGAGGATCTCGTAGGTCTCTAGCTTCTTTTAATGTTCGCCAACATTGTGATTTGCCAGAACCAGCCGGACCCATAACAAAGACGCAATGACGAATTGCAAGTAATTCTTCCAACTGAACAACTTTAAGACGGAAAACGTCATCCGGATGATTACCCAACTTTTTACAAGCCTTCGTTACGAAAGTTTCTAGATTCTCGTCTCTTTTACGAGGTGGATCCAAACCAGGAAAAAGATCACCCAGTAGACCAAAAAAGATAACTTCATCCTCACGAACTATTTTTGGAATGTTGAAATCACGCAATGCTCTCATCAGCAATGCATCCTCAGCTAGATTAGGTTCTGCTCTCTTAAATCCTCCCGCAACAACTAAAACAGATTTGATTGCTCGCAAACCCCAGTCATAGTGGAGTTGGGCAGAGAGAAGGGCCTTAAGAAGTGAGTAGAGACAGAAAAATTTTGATGCTAGTGTCTTTGCAGTTACAAATCCTTCAGCCATGAGCATGTTCTCGCAAATAAGAATGAGGTCTGGTACCATAACTGTCATAGGACGAAATAGTGCTTTGAGACCTTCTGGCAGCTCTGATCGGCCCAAATATCCTGGGTTCATCGTGATAAAAGCACCACAAGTTGGATCTAAATTAATTTCATCTCCCTCAACACGTATTCTTACTGCATCAGCAGCAATACCATCACACACAGCTTTAAATTGTACTGTACATACAGAAAGAACCTCTGGGATAAGTCGATTAAATTCATCAAAACAAACCCAAGCTCCGCTGGAAGCAACACCTTTGAAAATATTACCAAGACCTTGGTAGTCCATTTCAGGAGAACCTAAAGAAAAAAACATAAGTTACATGCTTCATAAATTGTTTCCATGTTTCATAAAAATGACTTACAGTTGATGACATAAATAAGTTTCGCTAATGCATTTGCTAGATCTTTCGTTGTCTCTGTTTTACCAGTTCCAGCAGGGCCTGCTGGAGCGCATCCCATTTTGAGGTTGAGGGCTTGTGTAGCCGTGACGTAAACACGATCCGTTAGAGGAGTGATAACTAATCTAGGTCCATTACCAAGATATTCGTAATCATAAGGTAATATTGCATCACAAATAGCTATTTCAACTCTTTCCCGGCGATCACCACGTAGATTTGAGTCTCTCTCCTGATATCTTGCATGTGGAGGTGATACTCTAAATTTATGTTTCAGTTGTGATTGCCACATGAAACTGTCGACTGAATCAACTTTATTGCGAATCATGTTCTCTACAATATCTCGCGCATGAGCGTCCATTGTAATACAAACCATTACCTTGGTTCTATCGCCTTTAGTAAGGTTAGATTGAGTGAGCTTTATTAACTCATTTAATTGAGCTACCTGTTTTTTTGAATATTCCTGTAATGCGCTACGATTGCCATTGCTGATTTCGACGAATCTGTTCTCAACTTCTTGCACGTAATTGATTGCAAGTACAAGGAGAGTAGTTTGTGCTGGGTCATTTGGCCTACCTGTTTCAGAATTTTTCGATAAAATCCAATCTGGTCTTAACATATCACGGTAACGAAGCAAGCTTCTCTGGACCGTTTTAAATATTGAAAGTTTCTGTGCATCAAGAATAGTTTGCATATAAATCTCTACTTTTCCTTCTAACTGAATTGGAGGTTCAAACGCACAAACTTCAGATCCTACACCAGCAATGAATTCAGTGGCTATTGGTCTACCTCCTTCATTTTCATTCTTCGATAATGTAAGACTCTTTGTGCAAAGATAAACCTTTGGAATATGCTGTAATATTTTTTCTGGTCTACTTCCATTAGAAAGTATATCAAGAAGATCGGCTTCACTAACAAAGTAATATCTAGGAAATTGGCGTCTTCTTCCGTCAAGAAAATCTGCAAGGCTCTTTTTACACAGGTCTAGCTGTTCTTGAATATTTTCTAGCTTTTCAAATAGTCCTTTCTGATTGAATGCGGCTTTCACATTTTTTACCCTCCAAGCTTTCTTAAGAATAGTTCTAACGTTTACATCTATAGATGCAAAGCGTGTAGCATCCTCGGGAAGCTCTCTTTTGACTTCATCGGAGTGGAGGAAAAGGGGCTCAAGATAAGACCATGTACGCTGGATTTCACTGATTAAAAGAAATACTTCATTGACGTTCAATAACGCCTTATGCCAGGAATTTACTTCATTTCGGAATTGAGCTACAAAACGAGATGCTAGCATTCCCTGTATGACGAGTTGATCATTTTCCAGAGATTCAAAGTCTTCTTCTTCAATTCCCAAAATCGGAATATCTTCATCATCTCCTTTATAAGGTGACATGGTAAAAACTATACCTGTCCACCTAGATTCTATTTGCTCTAACGTCTTTTCCATCTTATCCTCTTTGTTTGCTTGGTCACATATTTCTTCAACTTCGTTACTAATTTTATGTAAATCAAGTGCTAGTAATCCTCCTAGGCGTATGTTCTCGTCGTCACAAGGAGGTATAAATGAATCCGCATTAGTCGCTTTGATAAGCAGTTTCCAGTGCCTTGGACGCATTGACTTCGCCCTAAGTAACGTAATTAAAGGTATTGTGGAAAGAAAATTTTTACAGAGTTTATCCAATGATATGAATGCATCGGACCATCTAGTACACTTGTGAAGTGCTTTCATTGATTTCAGTTGAGACTTTCCTCCCTCCTCAAGGATTTCAAGATCTAGATTTGACCACAAAAACGCTTCAGAAGATTCAATATAGGCATGTAACTCTTCACTTGCGTTCCAAAGATTTCTCATTTCTTTGAGATCACGTTTCATTTCATCTGCTATTGATTTACTTTCATCAATATGACCATCTAAGTGAAATAAAGCGCATAGATATGAATTTTCATCAAGGATCCGCATCTCACTCATCAAGTCTTTTTCTGCTTCTTGAATGCTGTTCATAGCTGCTTCAGTAGTATTATTTGTCCCTGAGCTATCAGTGTAAGTCCAAAACTGCAATTTGCGAAAGTCCTCTAGTTTATCTTTCAACTCTCTTTCATATGCTTCAATTTTGAATTTTGTTTTTTCCACCCAAATTTTATCTATAGATTCGATTCTATTTGCTGAAAGAGGTGCCATAGTTTTTGTATTTGACCATAAATTGGACGCTGTGTCTAAGTCTTTCATCAATTTTTCAAGCGATGGGACTTTTAAACCGTTTTTCTTCATATACCGAAGAGCTGAAAGATTTGAACTAATGCTTATCTCAAATTCTTTCGTTTTCTGTTTAACATTTCGCAGGTGTTCTTTGACTGAGATGAGATTTTTTATGTCATCTTTCGTTATTGCCTTTGAAAGTCCTTTCGTTGTTGCATTGGAAAAAGACTTTAAATTGTTAGTTGTCATTCTTATACATTCTTGCAGTAATTTTCCATTAAGGTCGTTGCAGGAAACCGAAGCTTCAACAAAAGCTTCCGAGATGAAAGGAGACCCTCTTATTGGCCCTCGTCGTCCTCGAAATGTACCACAGAAATTAATCGAAATGTGGAATTTCCCTGCAGACGGTGGAGTATAATGAATTATGTAAGCTCCATTCTTTTTATCTGTGATTGAAAAAGGTACGTTTTGACTATCTGTATCATCGCTATCATCTAGCCCTAATGAAGAAATACTGATATCAAATTTATCCATGCCACAGGTGCGATCATTTGAGAATCTGTCTTTTGCTTGAATGATAAATGAAGTTGGATGAAATGGAGCAATTCCAGGTAGAATACCTGGTCCAAATGCCAGTGTTTTTCTTGCATCGGTAACAGCAAAATAGCTAAATTTAGCTACGCCATTTGAGTAGGGTTGAGATGATAGTTTCAACTTTACTTCTACTTCTAGAGGTCCGTATTTTTCAAAGTTTGGAGTTTTTAAACTTACTTCCTCATCATTTAAAATATCTCCTTGAACTTCAATAGAACCTTTCATGCAAGCAAATCTAATTGTAGCACTTGTGGTGCACGATGATTTGAAACCTTTACCTTTCAGAATCATCTGGGAATTTCCGGTTACTGGACCAATAGCAGATTCCCATTCCAACGATTGAATAGAAAATACATTATAGGGCGGGCCAACAACCTCTTTCACGTCGCAACAATTTATATCACCAAACCATTTATTTGACCAACCACCAAATAGAATTAGCTTTCCCGTATCTGAAGAATAAATCATCTCTGTGTCCGACCGAGGCGATGGTATGTTCCCAACAACAGGTGGACGTGACCATGAAGTTTGAGCTATGTTGTCATCTTTAAAGATACATTCGAGAACCTGAATATCATTACGGAAATATCCTTGTGGTCTCGATTGATCAAGATTACCAGAGTTCCCTCCAAAAACAAAGATTTTCCAATATGGCACGGCAAAAACTGAAACAGCAGAAAAATTCCATCGACGAGGTCCCCAACTTTCTGGCCCGCTTGCCGATTCAATTTTGCTCCATGATAAGGTGCTTTTGTCCAATACAAACACGTCATCAAATTGTTCAGATGTATCCCATCCACCCATTACATAGATTTTTTCTTTTGCATGAACGCACTTATGTGCTGATCTTGCACAGGGTGGATTACCATTTGTATTCACTGTGAACCACACAAACGTTTTGAGACACAATGCAAACATATCATTGAAATCCCGTCGAGAATATCCTGAGCCTCCGTACCCTCCAAAAATAATAAGAAAATTATCGACTATACATGCAGAATGAGATCCTCGAGGAGGAGGAGGCTCTTGTCTCTTCAAACCTTTATTCCATGTGCAATTGATTTCATCATTTTTTTCTTCATCAGAACTTTTGAAATCGCATGGAAGAAGCCATTTATCTGTTTTGGTATCAAGTATCCAAATATCATTTAGATATTTTTGTGTCTTTGAAGATGAAAATCCTCCAAAAATTATGATGCGTCCGTCACCAACAGCATTAGCTGAATGATGCCATCTTGAACAGGGTAGAATTGTATTCTGTTCTGTTACTTTATTCCAGTAATATTCTGTATCCGACCCCATATCAACTTTAAACAAATCATTTGTAGGACCAGGTAACTTGCCAGATCTCGGCGATACGCATCCCCCAAAAAGGTATGCAAAAGATCCACACAACGTAAAAGAGTGACCAGATCTTTTCGGTGGAATTTCCCCTATGCATTTGGGCGTTTCCCACCTAATTTTAGTTGGACTTTGCTGTTTCAATTACATAGAATAAGACACAAGAACGAAATAAAATCCATGAGACGCAATAATTTTCATTGCGGCAAATAAAGTAAAAGAGAACAAATCTCACCATATTCAGGTCGTTGCAATTGTTTTATTTCATCAAATCTTGATGCAGACAAAAGTGATATTTTTCATTTTGAAAGAAGGGAGAAATCAAAATCTTTCTTTTGAAACGAAAATGAATTTAGCAACGAAAAATGTAGGAAAAACTTTAGAAATACAAAAAAGGCAAATTATGGAGGAAAAACAATTGAAGAAAAAGTCATCGGATGATGATATCAAATCTGTATTTTCCACTTCTGCATTCGGCACTCTTGATCGAGAGTTCAATGAGGTCCTTCATGATTTAGAAAGTGATCCTGCTTTATCACAATTCCGAATTGAGTACGAAAAGTTATACCGTAACTTTAAGAAATCGTATAATCAAGAAAAGCGGCTTGTAAAAAGATGTAGGGAGCTTAATGCAGAAATCGTTACAAATGCTGCAAAAGTTCAAACAGCAATCAGGCTGACTCAAGATGATCAAATAACAATCTCAAAACTGGAGAAAGAAAATGAGAGCGCATGGGCAATGGTAGATAATTTGCAAGAAAAAGAGATAAGAGCAAATGAAACAGCATCTGAACTTCAAAAAGAAGCAGAAAGACTATCTGAGTTAATTGATAACTTAAAGAAGAAGTCGTTGACTCAAGACAAGCATGTAAAAGAGCTATCGTCTGAATGCGAGGAGTTAAGAATTGATCTACGAAAAAAAACTTCAGCAAAAGTTTCTTTGGAGGGACAATTGAGAGAGGGAATAGATGAAATGGAGTCTATTAGAAGTCAAAAGCACGCAGCAACTGAGAGTTTAGTATCTATGGAACAAAAATATTTAGCTTCTAGGGAAGAAATAATGAAAAATCATGAAAAATATGAAGAGGCTCTAAAAGCCAATAACGACATCAAGCTACAACTAGAAAATATAACTTTACACCGTGATGAGCTAAAATATACTCATTCCTTGAGTGAAGATAAAGCATCACAGCTCGAGAAACAGCTATCTCAAGCAAAGTCAACGATGGAAAAATATTTGAAAGATTATGATACTTTATACCAGCAAGAATTGACATTATCGGAGGACCATGAAAAATTGAAGAAAAAAAACACTGAAATCACGCATTCATTCCAAAATTGTCAGCAACAATTGAAATTGTCTAAATCTGAATACACTCGTCTTTCATCTTATAAGAATCAAGTCGAACGAAATCTTGACCAGGAAAAAAAAGGATTACTTCGATTTAAGGCAATACTTGATGACACAAAAAAAGCGTGCGAGATATCACAAAATGAAGTTCTGTCTCTCAAAAAGGAAATAGATGAATTCAAAACACAAGAACATAAAAGTCGACGGAACGTAGACATACTCAATCAAGAAAAAAACTTACATCTGAACAAAATTCAGAGAACTGAAAAGAGAGTGAAATATGTTGACGATGCGATACGACAACAAGAAAATCTTACAGCATCACTGCAAAAGGAATTAGTCAAAGAAAGGGAAAAAGTGATCAAGTGCATGTCAACTATAACAAGATTGGAGAAAAAATGTGAAAAAATCGATGTTAACTGTATTGAAGTGCAAGAACGAAATTCATCGCTCAAAGACGACATAAGACTCCGTGAAATAGAGATGCAAGATCTAAAAAATAAATTATTTGACAAGGAGAATGGTATTGCTCGTCAAAAGAAAATAAGTGATGAGCTTAGGAGCGAAAACAACAGAATATCTCAGCAATTGATCGAGTATACTTCCGAGAGGACTGAAATGAAAAATCAAGAAAACTTACTTGATCAGCAGATAAAGCAGTTACGAAATGAATTGGCTACGAAGGAAGAGACAATAGTGAGGGAGCATTTTGATTGGAAAAGGGAGAAGTCTAAAGGCGATCATCACAGAAATGAAATATCCAAGTTAAAAGGTCTTCTTTCGAGAAGTAATGAAAGTATTCATAAGCAAGATGTTGAAATAAAGAGATATGAAAACATTTTACGGAAAATGAATGAAAATGCATTTATGCAGAGAAAGGAATATGATCAAATAATGCATGAACGTGACATTTTAGGTACTCAATTGATTCGCCGTAATGATGAGCTTGCTCTTTTGTATGAGAAACTAAAAATTTTACAAAATATTTTGCTGAGTGGTGAAATGCAATATCAGACTCGAATAGAAGATATACGACTGCTAAAGCTTAAGATCAAAGACATGCAGAGACAAGCCACAATAGCCAAAGGTGGGGCAGTAAACATGGATGATATTGCAAGGGAACTCATACAAAAGCATCGTGAATTATTACGAGAAAAAAATAAAGTCAAAGCTTTAAGTGAAGAGTTAGAGAGTCCAATGAATATTCATCGATGGAGAAAACTTGAAGGAAGTGACCCAGCAACATATGAAATGATTCAGAAGATTCAAATTCTTCAAAAAAGGCTAATAAAAAAGACCGAAGAGGTAAGAATAAAATATTTTAAAACTTTTGTAGAAAATGAGGTGCCTCATTTCTCTTCTATACAATAACAAACCTTTAGGTGGTGGAAAAAGATGTCATCATCCAAGAAAAGGAGAAAAATTATTTGGAGATGAAGAAAGTGTTAGCTCGACAACCAGGACCGAACGTAGCCGAACGATTAAATGAGTATCAAAGCATGATTCAAGAAAAAACAAGACAAATGAAAGCGATGGCATCCGAACTGAACATGAGTCAAGCTCAGGTACATAAAAGTGATCAATTATGACTTTTCTAAATCTTAAAGTTTCTCAATCTAACCATTTTTTCCCTTGATTATATTGCATAGATCAATGAATACAAATGTGACATAGATAGATTTTCTGAAGAGTTACACAATGTGAAGAAAAAGTA
>Ga0115008_10000960_pt1 | contig 22553 bp, 3 predicted proteins | sample FraStrMetagenome_FD_87164 | JGI IMG/M metagenome (GOLD analysis project Ga0115008, IMG submission 87164) | Marine eukaryotic phytoplankton communities from Arctic Ocean - Fram Strait ARC3M Metagenome | ecosystem: Environmental > Aquatic > Marine > Oceanic | place: Fram Strait | collected 2012-06-18
AAATGGGCGGATGACTGCGTAGAGAGATTTATGCCTGGAGAACAATTGAATCAAAGGATTGCACTACTACATGTTCGTGACTATAAGGCCGAGTTACCTGAAGGATTCCAATATGCTACTAGTGTTTCATATAGGGATACTGAAGAAAATGTAAACATGTCAAACGTACATAGAAGTATTGTAGATACTACTATTTCTCTGCTAGGTACAGAAGCCCATGTAAAACCTTTATGCTCATGTAAAACAGATCACTGTACATGTCATACTCCAATAATAGAAGTAAACATAGATAATGTTAAAGATGTAGCTAATCAGAATCTATATCTAAACTATATGTCTCACTTTACAAAAAGGGGAGTTGGGTCAGGTACAACTAAACCTACAACTAGTGTTTACCATGAAGATTTTAGAATAATGAGAAGAACATCTAACGACATGTATAATATACCATATCATGTAAATGAGTGTATAAATATAAATGCAGACTGTGAAGTTGAATATGATATAAGTAGGTCAAACTCAGGTAAGTTAATGTTAACAAGTAATAAAAAAGAATGTATTGTTTTAATATCGTACTTAAGTGTTCCTCTTTGTAGTAACGGATATAGAATGATTGCTGATTTACCTATTGCTTTTAGAACTGTAAACTTATTCATTGAAGAAAGACTTGCTTACATACAGTATAGGAAATCAAAAGAACAAAAAGATAGAATATTCCATGATTCACTTGTACCTAGAGTTGAACAGTTAATAGGTAGAGTTAGGTCTCAGTTATCGCAACCTAGCCCAGACGAATGGAAGCAGTGGGTTAGAAATACATGGACTAAGCTTGTCCCTGGTTATGACTCCCAGAAGCAATTTGGAAGAAGGACTAACGATAGATATAGGTACCCAGATCAAACTGGAGGGTTATTTAATCATAATATATAACAATATGGATAAGGTTATTATAAATACTTTTAATAAGGGAATGGTTTCTGACCAGCATCCTTCATTGCAAGATTCAGACACTTATAGATATGCACTTAACGCTATACATGAAGGTGTAAATGAATCAAGATCGGGTTTACAGAATGAGTTATCTAATGAGTTATTTTCTGAAATACCGGGTAAAATAGTAGGGTATAGATTTATAGAGGAAAGAGATAAGTTTTTATTTTTTCATATAGATGGAGTAAATACACTTTCCTGGATAGATATAAAAACAAAAGAAATAACTAAGATAGCAACTGATAGTGAGTTTGGTTGTGATTGGGGTTTTGATAAATGTGAATGGATATATGCTGAAGATAAAGTAATGCAACCGTGCAATGAGTTAAACGTATACTGGTCATCTAACTCTACTTATTATAAGGCAAATATAGATATATTACTAAACCATAAAAGAAGGTCATGTTTAAAATGTGATGATTTTGAATTGTTTCACTCTATATGTACTCCAAATATAAAGGCGAATGTAGTTGATGGAGGAGGTTTTGATTTAGTTTCAGGTGCATATCAGTTTGTAGCTCAGCTTGAAGATCATGATGGTAAAACTTCTAATTGGTTTTATACAAGTGAGCCTTCATATATTACAAGTCCTAATAATGTAGCAGGTGAGCCCTCTACAAAGTCTATTAAGATAGACATACGAGAATTAGACTCTAGGTATAATAAAGTAAATGTAGCAGTAATAAGGACTATAGGGGGTGTTGTGTCAAGTGATATTATAGCTAAAAGGTATTATACATCTACAGGTATATCTATTAACTATTATGGTACTACAGGTGAAGAAGAACCTGTAAGCTTAAGTGAGATATTAACTAAGACAAGAAAGTATTTTAAAGGTAATGATTTAGTACAAAAAGATGGTAAATTATTTATATACAACTTACTATCTGAAAATAACCTAAACTACCAAAGAAGAGCTAATGATATACAAACAGAATGGGTAGCTTATAGAATATCTCAAGAAGATGCAAATAAGCATAAAAGCATGATGAGAGATGAGGTGTATGCGCCTGCAATCGTTTGGAATTATTCAGATGGTACTAGCTCTTTTGGCTTTCATATACCAAGTAGAGACACGGCAGTAGCTACATCTGCAACATGTACAAACTGTAACACTGTTGCTATACAAGAAAATACGGCAACTAGCACAACAGGTAACGGTTCTACATATGTTCAAGATTCTAATTCTAGTTTTACGTCTGTTGCTGCTTCAGGAGAGGTTACACCTCTTGAAATGGAAACTTATCCTGCAAGTCAAGATTATGACTACGATAGGTTTAAACAAGAAGTAGACCAGCATGATCCAACTACACCTTCGGTTAATCAGACAGGTGATGGAAATAATGCGGCAACTAAGGCATTAGATGATATGTCAGCTAGAATATCTACAGTAGACACTACATCTACTGGAGCATGTGAAGAATGTGCACAAGCTCAGACTGAAGCAGCTAACGACTTAGCTGACGATGCGGGATCCGGTGCGGGAGACTTTATTACTAATTTAGATAGTTCTAGTACTGATTCAAATAGTTCTACAAGTATAAAAGATAGCGGTGCAGAATTGTTAAGTAGATCTAAATTAAAAGAAGAAGTAAGAGTTAGTGATACTTATAAGTATTATAGAAATAATGAAGACTTTCAGAACCCATCTATCAGTGGATCAGCAGGTACTTACAATCCTATACAACCATCTACAGGTGCTAACGCTTCACACTTATCTAGATCTAAGTCTTTATTTAATGGAAGTAGATGTCAAAACATTAGACCTGCAGAAGTAGACTCAGGGTATACAGGTACGTATATCTCTACGGAATTGTATCCTATGTCTAAAGATTGCGATGGTGAGTATATATATGGAGACTTAGCAGGTTTACCTATTAGGCACCATAGAATGCCTGATAATAAAATGTCCCCTCACTTTTATTCAACTCAACATGGGGTACCTAATAAGTACGATATAAATAATATAGAAACGCATAATACAGATGTAATTATAATAGGGATGAGGTTTACTAACATTCAGTTCCCTATAGATAGTGAGCTACCTAAGCCTTTATGTCCTAACTCTCCATATAAGATAGTATATGTAAAAAGAGACGACGTTAACAAAAGTATTGTAGCTAAGGGTATATTTACTCATGTGTTTGAAGGTGAGTCTCATGGTAGAAAGTACGCATTTCCAAAGCATGCAGTTAACTCTAGAGAGTATGTAGATAGATCTATAGTTATAGACTCTGAAGATTCTAATAAGATTGGTTTAAATAGTACTAAGGCAGCTTATACTTTTCATTCCCCAGACACTACATACGACACACCTCCTTTAGCAATCGATGCGGTTAAACCTGAGCTTGAATATTTTGGATCAGGGTGGAGGCACGGATTATATGCATCTGGTGAAAAGCCTTATAATATCTACGAGGAGCAAGTAGATCAAAAAGGTGCAAGGCAGGCTGTAAACTTAAATCATTATACCAATCCTTCAAACTCAGATTTAAAGTGTATAACTGGAGTTACTTATGCACCTGGAAATAAAGTAGTACTTAACCCTGAAGGGATAGACCTACCTTTAATGAACCTATGGAGAGAATCAAGTGTATATTTACAAATGGAAGGTAGCCCAATGGATTTAGCTAGAGGTATAGATGGTGGCCTATCGGATACTAGCTTTTTAGGTGATGGTTTAGATCACGAGTGCCCTATTCCATATGCAGGTGCTATGTATGGTTCATTAAAACGTGCAATACCTAATCAGTATGGCTCTGTTGTAAATCAGAGATATGTAGACTTAGGGTTAAATGCAAATTCTAGTCAAGGTGATAGTATAGAAGGTGTATGTGGTGACATATGGATAGGTATGCATCAATTTAGAAGAACTAGTTACGTATCTAATAAGATAGGCGAGGATATAGAGACAGAGAAGACACCTGAGCCAGAGTACACAGGACTTATGAAGTATTTAATGATAGGGGATTGTACAGAGCTACCTAAAGTTGGAGATACAAACGATGCTAAAAATTATGCAAATTTAAGACCTGATGAAAACTGTCACGTAATTCTAGGGGATCCTGGTCCACCTACTACTGATATATATTATCCTAAGGTAGTAAAAACTATAGTTAGCTTTTGGGTTGAGTCAGATGTAAACACATGGAATAAAGCTACAGGCGATGCATTGCTAGGTGAAGTAAGTTACCCTAAGTTAAAAGAATTAGAGTTAGACTCTAGAGCTAATTCTATAGATTGGACAAAGGCTTACTTAAATAGATTCTATGCAGAAGTAAGAAGACCTAGTAAGTGGAAGATGGCTGTAGCAAGCCTTATACGTACACTAGTAAACTTTATACCTGCAAGTATGATGGCAACTGATGTATTTGATATAGATTCTACACTAGATGCAGGACTTACAGGGTTAGAAGCTCTTATGACTACAGGTATTTGGGTGTCTTTAAATTTCTTATTATTTACACCTAAGAATGTAAGAAGGATACTAGGTTTACCTGAATGTGAACCCGATAGAAGAGGTGGTAATCTAAATGAAGAAGTATTTCAATGGGAGGATAATTATAAAAAATACAACTATGACTACTCTATTGTAAATGATAAAAACATTCACATAGGTTTACCTGATTCATATAACACATGTATATGTAAAGACTCTTCATGTAATACAAAGTTTACTACTAATGAAATATACTACTCTAATAAGCAAATATTAGATAGCCAATATGATGCATATCAGAATTTTGAAGCAAATGATTACTTAGCTATGCCAGCAGAGTCAGGGTCTATAACCAAATTGTTTACAGAATCTTCTAAGTTTTATGCACACACTACAGATGGTATATATTTACTACAGTACAATAATAGCTCAATTCCTCTAGGTGAAAGAGTTGCACTGTTAGGTGGAGGTAATCTATTGACTAACCCTATTAAATACATGGAAAATGTACCTGAAGGGTTTTTAGGCTTAAAAGATCCTAACGCATGTATAGCTACAGGGTACGGTTATTTTTTTATAGACAGAGAAGCTAGTATTATTTATAGGTTTCAAGGAGGACAAGCAACTCCTATATCTTATGCAGGTTTAAGTATATTCTTTAAGGATAACCTTAAGTTTTGTTCTGAAGATACATGTTGTGATGATGAAAAATCATATGACGGTTCATTCTATTCAATGGGTGTAGATTACAGATATAATAGATTATTAATAACTAAAAATGACAAAGTAGACTGTGCATCATTTACTATATCTTTAGACTTGATGACAAATCAGTGGGTAAGTTATCACTCATATAAACCTAAATTATACCTATACGATAGAAGTAGACTATGGACTATTGATAATAACGACGGTAATATGTGGTTACATAATGTTAAATCAGAAGGATATCAAACATTCTATGGCGACTACTTTCCGTTTATTGTAGAGTTTTCAGCTAGGACTCAAGATATGAGTGCAGTCATGTACCAATCTACAATGTTAGATACACAGGCGGATATATTAGGTACAATTGAACTTTTAGATAGGAATGTCACTTTTAACAAGGCAAGTATAAGAACAACTGTACAGTCTAGTGGTGTATTAGATATAATTCCTATTACTCAAGAAAATGAAGGTGATGAGGATATAGCTTCAAAAATTAGAGACTTGTGGAGTTCTATACGACTAGTAAGGCAGCATAAAGAGTGGAGATTTAATGAGGTATTTAATGTTGCAGATCATAATATACCACTAACTCTTCCAGAGTGTGAAGAATGCGACAATGGGTTATCTATTATAAATGAAAGTAATTCTAATTTTTCTGAAGTAGAAATACAGCAGTTTGTAAATAGAAAGCTTTTAGATAGGTACTTTGTATATAGGTATGAATTTAACAGTATAGATAATAAGCAAGTAAGATTGCTATTGAGGTCAAATAAAACTTTAGTTGATTACATAATACGATAGTATATTTATAGTATATGTTTAATTATATCTATTAACTGTATACTATTTAATTGTAACTTTAAATGTATAAATATAATAATTATGAAATATAAAAATAAATCTAAGAGAAAAAAGAAGAAAAGAGGAGGTAACTTTAATTTAAAGTACCAATATGGAGGTGATACGGGAACTTTTCCTAATATGAATAATCTTAATATTCCAGGTTTTGATAGTTCAGGTAACCTTGATTTTAGCCACGTACAAGGTAATCTTGATGCAATGAATAATGCAGTACTAATGGGTCAAGTTACAGCAGGTATGTCAGGTCTTGCTGATCTTCAGAATAATCCAGGTATACAAAAGATGAACTTAGCTCAAGCTACAGTTAACCCTAACAGGGGGTTTGGTGCGGCTCCTTATCAACTGGGAGGAAGTATAGATGCAGATGCTGAGATTGGTAGACCTATGAGAGGTAAAAATCCAATGATGGATATGGTAATGAGAGGATATTCTGATAATTCACCATATAACAATAGTAAGTATATTCCTATCCCAGGTAATATCATAGACATGTCTAATACTTCTAGGCCTATTGTAGGTATACCTGATAACGGTAAACCTAAGGTAATGGCACCTAATAGTGGATCTCACACTTTTCCTGGTGCATCTATGGTTGTTGAGACTCCGTTTGAAATAAAAAGGTCATCTAAGAAGAAATATAGTAACCCTAAAAAATACAAGCCAGATGAATACCAGATGGGAGGAGGAATAGGTAGAGATGAAGAAGATAGAAGGTATGCACAAGAAGTAGACGCTATGAGAAGACTTTACGAGCAAAGAGCTGCTAAAAAGAGAATAGAAAAGTCTCTTAGTAATTCAGATAAAGAGACAACAAATGCGGTAAATTCTGTAGAAAGTGAAGATGTAAAAGAATCTACTGCATCTGTTGATTTACAAAACTCTTCAAATGTTGCTAAGTCTAATGAACTACCTTCATTTAAAGAAGTAGAAGGGCAAATATTAAATACTAACTATGACGAAATGGTACCGTATTACCAGCAGCGTAAGTCATATAGTAATCCTCAGCCGGTTAATTTACAAAAATCTTCAAAGGTCGCTAAACCAGCAGAATATAAGCCAAGTTCTACAGCTAACTCAATGGGATCCTTTAATGCTAATGAGGATCCTTTATTGAGAATAATGGGTTCTACAACTAACTCAATGGGCTCTGCTTCTGACGAGATGGAATCATTTAATGCTAGTGAAGATCCTTTATTGGGAATAATGGGTTCTGCTCCTGACGAAATGGGTAATCTTTATATAGATGGTATGGGGTTAACTAGAACTGAAGAATCTAAAGAGGACTCTAATTTTTTAAAAAATGATAAAGACTTTTTTAATTTTAAAGATTATATGTTAAAAACATACGGCATGGGTTCTTTTGAGGACCTAGTAAAAAACATAGAAAACTCAAAAAAACAAAGACCACCAAAAAAACTTCGAGGTAAAGATAAGAAGTACGGGGGTAAAGTTAAGAAGTACCAGATGGGAGGCGAAGTAATGCAAAATGAAATGCCTGAGGAAGTATCAATTCAAACAGAAGTAGGTGAGGTTGTATTGATGGCAGACGGTTCAATAGTAGATGTAAAAGCTAAAAAGAAGCACTCTCAGATGAGTGACTCTACTATTACTGATGTATTACCTCAAGGCTCATATATAGCAAGTAATGATAAGTCTACTTTTATATCTAAGGGCTTAGCAGATAGTATTTCTTTAGGTTTTTCTAAAGTTGCATACGATGAATTAGATAGTATGCCTGGTCAACCTAAAGAATTAAATTTTGGTAGTATATTTGGAAATAGTAGTAAACTAAAACCTTCAGATATAGCTAGAAATATAAAAAAGAAATACCCTTTGTCAGATAGAAAGCACGATGCATTTGTTACTAAAACTATAGAGGAAAATAAAGTATCAAGAATACCGTATAGCTTAGTTCTTCAGCAAATAGCTGAAAAAACTAAAGAAAATAAGATGTTAATTCAGCAACAAGATACAAATGGTGGTGTAGAAAAGTTTCAGATGGGAGGCTTTGCAGGTGCCTCTAAGTTTATAAACAAGTTATATGGTAATGATAATATGGGCTATGCAAAAAGAGATAATGCGTTTAAGTCTAGAGTAGACCCATTTGGTGTACTAAATAACAAACCTTTAAAGTTTTTCGATGGGGGACCTATAGATAAGGCAATTGGTGCAGCTAGTTCTATAATTGGTCAAATAATAAACTATAGAGCTAAGAAAAAAGCAGGTAAAAAAGCAGATGGGATAACTGATGCACAAGTAGAAAGATGGAAAGAGCAGTATAATATAAATGAAGCAGATATACAAAGTGCATATGAATCAGCTCGTGGCAATTTAAAAGGTTCTACAGCTGTAAACTTAATGTCTACATTAGCTCAAGATCCATATGAAAATAGAGAAGACTTATCTCAGTTGTATACTACAGCTAATAGCATGCGGGATAGTTTACCTCAACATATTAAAGATCAGCAACTTAGACAGTCTCAAGTACCATTAAGGGGTATGGCTAACAGTGCTTTTAAATATTCGGGGAATTCAGGAAACACAATAGCTAATTTAAGTGAGATGTACGGTAAGTCACTTGATTCTAATTCTAATTTACAAGCTCAACAAGGAGCAAACTCGTTAGGCTTGTATAATAATAAGCGAGGACTTCTTTTAGATTTGCAAGGTAAAGACGCAGCGACTCTTTCGAATCAACTAAATAATATAAGATGGAATAGTAATTTAAAAACTCAGACTCTTGGTTCTCAAGCTGTAAACTACTTAAATCAAGATACAGCTTTAAATATGTCTGAGTTAGGTGCAAACCTTCAAAATAGAGGTACATTAAATGCAGGGTTAAACGCTGCAGATGCTAATAGGATGTCAGCTTTAGGTATAGATGTATCTGCGGCAGGTAACGTTGCTGCAGGTTTTTCAGCGTTAGGTAATTTAGGCTCTAGTATATATAATCACTATAACCCTAGTTCTAATAGTTCTAACCTTAATAATAGCCCTTATGCTAACCCTAATTATAAGTTTGGACAAAATCAACAGCCTTATAAGTTTGGACAAAATTTTAATTTAAGTCAAAACAATAGTCAACCTAATATGAATTCATTTTCATCTAATCAATCTATTAGTTCAGGGTTACCTAACTTCCAAGTTAATAATCAAGGTCAAATAGTGGATATAAACAGTAACCCTTATGTTCCTTACTATCAAAACCAATAATGTATATAGTATTTAAAATAATAATATTTACTGTAATATTAACACTTGTAGCTACATTGATAAATAATCGATGTAGCTCTTGTAATAAAAAATAATAACAAAATGGCAGTTTTTAAACCGGATGTACTTTCACAATCTACAGGATTAGATCCTAACGCTATACAAGCTTCAAACCCTTCAGAACCTTTAAGGTTTGATGCTGTATTTCAAGGTATGGCTCAAGGTGAGCAAGCGTTAAATACTCAAGACAATCTTAATCTTAGAAGGGATCAAATGGAGATTAGTCAAGAGCAACTTAAAATTAGTCAAGATGCTAATGATAGAGCAAATAAAGACTTATCTTTTAAAATGGAACTCCATGAGTTTAATAAAAAGAAAGCGGAGATGGATCTAAATAAATTAGCATATGCTGCATTGAATACAACAGCAGATAATATATATGGTATAGAAGGTATATTTTCTGGGGATGCAGAAAAGTTAAATAAAATAGATGAGAATTTAAGACTTGACATGGAACGTATACAGGGTATAAGTGATCCTTATGAGATGATGACTGAAGCTAGTAAATTAGGTATAAATGTAAAAGGTAATCGTGAACTTACTGATATTAAAAATAGGACAAAATGGTCAAAAGATCTTATAACTACTATGACAAGTAAAGATAGTAACTTAGACCATAAAAAAGTTAGTGATTTTTTAGCAAATAAATTATTAAATGATAATTACTATAATGAAAAAATAGAGAGTGGAGAGTTTAGCAATGTGAATGACTTAAAGAATGAAGCAATAAAGTTTATGGTAGATCCATTAAATCAGACGTTTGATTTAGTTAAGTTTACTGGTGAAATTGGGAATATTTATAGCCCAAATGAAGTACTTACTGAGCTTAAATCTTTAGGGCTTGGTAAAGTAGGGCAAGAATCGTTTGATTTTATACCAAATCCAAAAGAATTAAAGGAAAAAATATTAAATAAGATAAACCTTACACCTGGCTCTAGCGAATCAATATTAGGAACTTCAAATAGTATTGATGAGTATGTAGATTCAATAATTTCTAATATTAATTATGCGGGTTATACTGAATCTGAAGATTTCCCTGGCTATATGCAAAGACAAAAAGCTAATGTAAATCAACAAGAAAACACACTGCAAAAAAGACAACAAGAGGCAGCTATAAAAGCTAATGTAGCTTCAGCTAAAGCACAAAAAGAGAAGCTTGATCAAGCTGAATTAGATAGAAAAACTAATTACCTTACAGGTACAATAGGTAAGGAACAAGATGGTACTATTACATCGGTTGCTCATGATCATAAAGGTGTATTTACAGCACAATCTATAGAAGGTGCAACTATGCTAAGAAATGCTAAACTTAAGGAAGGTACCTATTTAGAAGAGCATAATACCCACTTAAGTAACGCTGAAACCAACGTAACTACTGCAATACACAACTTATCAGGTACTGTAGATAGTAATGGTAACCCTCTTACATCCTATGAAGACGGTAAAATTAAGTTGAATGTGGACAGTATAGTTAAAGGTGCTACATATAAAGATGCACATGGTAATGATATAACTGAACAAACACTCAGAAAATTAAATGCACTAAAAGGAGAACAAAGTAGATTGAACGGAGCAAAAAGAAGAGATGAGTATTTAGATACTCAGATAAATACAAAATATACAAATACTAATAAAGACTATATAGAAGGAAGAAGTGGTCAGTATAATGAAGAAGGAGAGTATATAAATGAAAATAATATAAATTTAACAGAATTTAGCACTAATTATATAAATAGTACCAAGAGAATAGGGGAATTAAGAGATAAATATAATCCGGAAGGGCGTAGTCAGATTACTAGATTTGCCGGTCTTGCTACATCGAGGTTACTAACAGAAGAAATGATACGGGAAATGAAACTGGACTGGTCAGATGAAAAAATTAAAGATGCTATAGAGCTTAGTACTTTAAGCAATAATCGTAAAGAAATGGGAAAAACGTTTAAAGAAGATAATGGGCGGAGCTTTAGATATAAAGATGGAGATGATTTGAGAACAATGTATTCTAAAAATTCAAAATTTCATAAAAACGTAATAGAAAAAGATTATGAAGAATTAGCACAAAGACAATATGCACAAGACTTAGGTACTAGCTCTGAGCTTCTCTTTACTGACCCAAAGGACGACCAGTATGTAGCTTTACAAAAAGAACTTGATGGTCAAGAAGACATGTTTAGCATGTACAATGCTATAGACGATACAGGTAAGCGGTATAATAAAGCAGATTATTCAAATGGAAAATACTCAAAGTATGAGATATCAGGTGCAATATGGGACAGATCTACAGGTACATATAAAACTAAAATAGTATTAATAGCTGATAAGGAAGAAAAAGGGAATGGACGTATGGTATCAGTTTTAGATAGTGAAACTAATAAAAAAGCAATATACTTAGATATACCTCATGTAGATGACATAATTAACAAGGGTGTATATAAGCAACTTAACCATGTTCGAAAATTAGACAACAAGCAACAAGTAGATGCAGGTCTAGCAGAATCATATGCAACACAAGTAGCATCTGAAACAGGAGGTTTAAGGTTTCAAGCAGAGCTTGATAATGTGTTAGCTACACCTGTAACAGTAGAGCCTTATGATAATGGAGTTAGTAAAGCATTTAAGATTAGATATAAGGACCCACTCACTAATAATATAGAAGAGTTTATAGAACCAGAAATATCTAACGTAGGTGTAAGGTTAGCTGAAATATCAAGTAAAAAAGTTGATAGCTATGCGGCTGTTGTTACTAATTTTAATGCGTATAACGTTGACGAAGCAGTACAGTTTGCTGAATTAAACAATAACTACGAAAAGCTATACAACGACAACAGTACTGCAGTAGGTATATACATGCATATGTGGGGAGTAGAAAACCCTAAACCAGGAAAGTGGAAAGGTCACGGGCCTATTATAAGGGAAAAATACCCAGAAGAATTTATTAAGAAAAACGGAGAGAGTATGACATGGAAGGAAGCTAAGGATCATTATATGAATTCAAGAGAACTTAATCAAAAGTATCAGAATGTACAGATGGCTAATATGAAGAAGAATATTACAAGTAAAACAGGTTTACGATCACTACAAAAGAAATATGGGCGTTCTATAAGTGATGGAGATCTAATATATCATTTACACCATAATGGGCTTCCTGATACTCGAAGTTATATTAAAGGTGAAAAAGAGTTAGATAGCTCGTTTAAAGCTGGACTTGCTAGATATCAAGAATCAAGAAGAAAATCTGATCCTTATTATGATACTAGAGCCTTTGCTGGAATTTCAAAAGATAGCAGTATTAAAATGGAAAATATATCAGTTGAGTTAAAAGAAGCTCTTGCTTTTCTACCTAATTTTGACGCTGACGGTAAACTTATTACAGAAGACATGCAAGGTAAAGGTGGAATGGGATTAAATGTAACTAGTGCAATGGACTATTTATATAGTGAAAGAAAAGATCCGACTAGTGAATCACATGTAAAAAACTCATGGCATGAATTCGGGTATGCTATAGACTTTAGAATGAAAGATGGCGAAGGTGGTTTAGCTGCTAGAAATATGCTTTCCATGTATAATGATCCAAAATCAGGCTTAAAACAAATGCTAAAGAGTAGAGGGTTTATTCTTGATACCCATGGTACAGAAGGTACAAATGGTTATCACATACATATAGAACCTATTGCTGGTACAAAAAAACCTAAGAAAAAATAAATTAAAAAGTATATCTTAGCGTACGAATTATTAATATGACTAATTACTAATAGATTTTAAAATATTACTTATAATGACAAGAATTCTAGATGGAGAAGAACAAAGAGAGCTTGATTTTTCAAATCAGCAAGGAGCTTCTAGTAATGAATCACTAGATCCCTCTAATACAGGGGAATATACACCTGATGATGTAGATGATAAAGGTGCTGTCGATAATATTAAAGTAGATCCTGATCCTGTAGATCCTGATCCTGTAACTGAAGAACCTAAGGTAGAGAATGATGTTGATTCTATATTTAATTCAGGATATGACCCTACTAAAGAGTTAGATAAGTTTACTGAAGAAAATTACTATGATGATGACCCTATGGGTGAAATAGGTATAGCTAGCAGTACAGGCTTAACACCTGAGCAAGCTGCAACTATACAGAAATCAGGATATACTGGGTCATTAAAACTTGGAGATGATCCAAATTTAAAACTTGCAGCAGAGCAAGGCGACGCTAGAGCTATATTTAATTCATTTGGTAAAGCAATAGCAGGTGCATTTGGAGAAATAATAGCTACACCCGGCTATATATCTGAAGCAGTAGAAGATTGGAGAGGTACTCAGGATGGCTACAATAACTTTCTTATTGAGGCAAGAGATGAGATAATGGAAGCCACACAAGATTTTGCACCTGTACACTTAAATAGAGGTGAAATTGGTACTCTTGATGTTTTAAATGGTGAGTGGTGGGCTAGTCATGTAGAACAGCTTGGACCTACTTTGGCTTTATTAGGGGTAGGTCTTGCTACAGATGGATTACTTACACCTACAATAATGAGGGGTTTTGCTGCAACAGCTAAAGGGGCTAATGACCTTAAGATGGCGCAAACAATTCTAAGTCAAGGTTCTAAAGTAAACACAAGATTAAGGGCAGGTGTAAGTGCAACAACCTCAAGGTTGATGGAAGGTACAATGGAGGCATATCAAGTGCAGCAAGCAGCTAGAGAAAAGTATAAAAAAGAAGGGAAATCAGAAGAGGAAGCAATAGCTTTATCTTCAGAAGATGCTAAGCAAGCAATGACAGCTAATATGGCGCTTGTGCTAATGGATGCATTTCAGTTTAACTTAGCATTTAAAGGTTTAGCTGGGTTATCTGCAGGTGCAAAAGCTTTACTTGGTACTAAGAATTTAGCAGTTAACATGGCTACTGAAGCAATAGAAGAAGGTATTCAGCATATTATAACTGAAAAATCAATAGGAGAACAGTCATTTTCTAAAGGAAGAAATATAGGTGATATTATAGGCGATGAAGAATTTACTAAAGCAATGGAAAGTGGTGCATTTGGAGGTGTTGTATTTGCAGCTGGAGGTCCTGCAATTAATAAAGCTACAGAAAGTATAAGGTATGCATCAAGTAAAAAGTATAAGGATAAGATAGATAAGATGAAAGAGAAGGAAGAGTCTAGACTTGAGGCTGTTAGAGTAATGGAAGAATCGTATAAGGCAATAGTAGATGGTAATGTAAATAAGTCTGAGTATTTAAATGATAAATTATTTGATAAAACAGTAGTTGATGCATTAAATAACGGTACAGAAGACTCACTCTCTCAGTCATTAGATGATAGGTTAAAGCTTTCAGATGACGAATTAAGTAAGATGGGACCTAAGACAATAATGGGCTTAGATGTTACACCTAGAGAGTTCTTAGAGAATAAAAAAGAAGTAATAGATGCTATAGTTGCTAAAAAGAAAGAGTTACAGGATTTTTACGGTAGAGATTCTGAGAATGCTGACATTTCAAACGATCTACTTAAGGCACACATGTCTGCTATATCTATGTCTAACAATCTAAAATTTGCAAATGAACATAAAGCTAAATTAGAGGCAGAGGCGGCTAAGGTTACATCAAAAAATAGTGCAACCTTAAATGAAGCAATTGAAGCTAAAGATAAGTATAATGGACTGTCTGACGTAATAGCTAAAAAAACTGAAGAAGTTAAAAGATATAATGAGTTTGTAAGTAAGTTGGGAAATGATGAATCAGTTAGTGAACTTAAAGCAAAAATCAAACATGAAGAGATACTTTTAGAAGAATTAATACGTACTCGTGATAGTACAAAGAAAACAGTAGACGAAAGAAAAAAGCTACTAACTAAAGAAGAAAAAACTCTTTACTCAAATCACATGCCTGGTAAACTGGCTAATGCTGTAGCAAATATAGAAACTTTAAATTACTATAATAACTTAGCACAAGCTGAGATTAATGTTAAATCTAAACCTGAGTATAGAAGTAAAAAAGAAATAGAACAAGCAGATATGATGTTTCAACAGTTAGATGTTGAAAGTGAACTTATACAGGCTAGAAGAAAGTTTTCTAATAAAAATAAAAAAATAGATAGACTGTTAAAAAATAGAATAGATGATATACGTAAAGAAAAAGAAGGTAATAGTACTAGTCAGCAAAAACAAAAAGCTACTGATGCAATAAATGAAGCTAAAGAGGCAAAAGAAAGAATACGTATAGCAGAAGAAGAAGCTAAAAAGCAAAAAATAAAAATTAAAAATAGAGCACAAGCTATTAATTCATCTAACGATATATTTACTAAAGAAGACATAGATGGTCTTTCAAATAGTAGTAGAGAAGATAGAAATACAAGAATAGAAAACTTAAACGCTAATTTAGAAGAACAGCTTACAAGTCTTGATAATCTATCAGATGAGGATTTTTCAAAAAATAAAACTACTAGAGCTGAAAAGAATTCAGAACTAGAGAAAAGATATGTATATCAATTAAATGCTATAAACTCTGCTGCAATAGAACAAACAATACAAGATAATAATAATCTCAAAGATGGTGATATACGTACTATAGATTATTTTAATGAAAAAGAAGCTGCAAGTTTAGAGAATGCAAAAAGAGGATTGTATATAGATAGTAAAATAAAAGAGATACATGATAAAATTATTGATAATATTAATGAAATTGAATCTGAAATTAAAAATATATCTTTAAGAATAGCAAATAATAAAGAGTCTGAAAATGACATACAAGATAAAGCAACATTAACATCTACATTAATTGATGCTAAAGAAACTCTTACTGAGTTTGAAAAAGTAAATGTATTTGATCTTATAAAGGAATACTATTTAAATCTTAATAGTACCCTTAAAGAACAAATAAATAAAAGAGAGCAACAAGATAAAATACAGAATGAAAAATTAAATGATGCAATAGCCATTAGTAAAACTATGTCGTTGACTGAAGATAATAATCATTATACTAATGAGTCAGGTGACTTATATGAGAGACAATCTAACTATGTAAGAGAAAAAAGAAATAATACTGAAAATTTAAAAGATAATCCTAATGTTATAAATTCTTTAATAGGTGGTAACATCATAGATAATATAGGTAGAGATGTATTTTCTAATAGTGGTAAAACTAGATCTAAAAAAGAATATATAGCAGAGGCATTAAAAAAGCATGAGAAAGAATATGGTAAAAAGAAATTTACCATGAGTGGCAAACATTTTAACAATATAGTTAAAATGATGATTGACTATAAAAATAGCTTTCCTGAAGGTACTAAGTTTTATAGTAATGATATAACTGTATTTAAAGACTATGCAAAACCTAAAGTTAATAGTAAGGGAAAAACAATAAAAGGTGTAGCAGGTGTTATTGATTTACTAGTACAAACACCAGATGGTAAATTTCACATTGTAGATTTTAAATCCAAACAAATAAAGAAAACAAAGAAAGATCTTTTAAAAAAATATAGATTTAAAAGTAAAACTGAACTAAGCGATGAAGTATTTAACAACCCATTCAATAACAAAGTAAGTCAGCTGGAAAAATGGGGTGATCAACAGACAGTATATGAATATCTTATAGATTTAGATATTGAAAGTATAAATATAATGCTAATTCCATATGGTTATTTTTATAATGATAGTAAAATTGAAGTACTAAGTACATATGATAGTGCTGATAACTTAGATATTAATGAAGATAATAGTTCAGATATTTCAGATAATATAATAAAGTTAAAAAGCTCTTCTTTTATAGGTGATAACTTTGAAAATGACTTTGAAAGGATATATGAACCTAAAGATGATGAAGTTAAAGATGCTGAACCTAAAGATGAGCCTTCTAAATTAAATGATTTAAAACCAGCAAATGAAGGTGATACATACTATATAGAAGTAACTAATGAAAAAACTAAAGAAGTAACTGATGCAAAAGTAATATTTTCTAATGGACAATGGCGTAGAGAGAAGGCAAATGGTAAACCATATAATAGGGCTCTACCACAAGCTATGCAAGACTTTATTAATTCAGAGAGAGCATTAGATGATGCTTCAACACAAGAAACTAGTGAGGTTAAATTAACTTCAGAACAACAATCTAAAGTAGATGCTTTACAGAAGTTGTACCCAGAAATTAAAGTAGAACTTACTAAGGATGGTGAAGCTTTTGAAGTTGGGGATGGTAAGATTGTAATGAATCAAGAAGAAGTTAATCTCACACTTAACGATAAACCTTCTATTGATAAATTCATTGACAATAACCCTTCTATTGAAATAGATATTGAAAAAAGATTAACGGATTTTTTAAGTGGGTTAAACGTAGATGTTTCACTGGTAAGTAATTTAAAAGATAGACTTGAGGAAGAAGGATTACCTTCAGATGCTGTAGCAGTAGCTGATGTGATTCATAAGTCTTTATCTCTATCTTCAGGAGAATACACAACTAGAGACTTTGCTGAAAAAACAGCAATATTCGCATTAGAGTTCATGGGGACTACAGCTCACCCTGAAGCATCTTCAGAAGTGAATAAAGCATTATCTGAGCTAGATACTTGGGACCAGTACGATAAGTTCTATAGTGAATACTCTAATAATCCATTGTATAGAAACGCCAACGGTACTTTAAATGAGAAGAAAGTAAAAGTTGCAATATTGTCTAAAGCTATTGCTGATGGCATATTAAGAAGATCTAAGTCTTTATCTGCTCCTGTTTCTTCAGGTAAAGAATCAAAACTAGAAAGGATTATAAATACAATACTTGCAATGTTTGATAAAATATGGAAGTCTTCATATTACAAATCATTCGATAGATTCTTAAAAAAGAATGGGATTGAAACGAAAGGTAAGTCTAAAGTCACTTTCAAGCCTTTCAATGTTATAATAAATAGCGTAGTTGATGATATATTATTTAATAGGAATAATAAAATATTAAATGATAAAAGCAGAGCCAGGAAAGGAAATGTTCTTTTAAATTTCAATGAATTACTATCTTCAAATAAAGAAGTAGCTGATATTTATAATAACTTGAATTTAGCAGGGTTCATGTTAACAGGTTCTCCTGCAATGTCTATGGAAGGTAGTGTATTCAGAGAATCGAATGAATCATTACATGATTTAGATTGGAAAGTACCTAAAGACATGGAAGATACTTGGTTAAATACAGTTAAAGAATTATATCCTGAAATAAGATATAAAATTAACGCTAAGTCTAATAAAGAGCAGATTTTTGAAAAAGGAGGATCTGTAACACATACACTAATGATAGGTGACTTACCTATTGATTTCTTTATTGAAAAGGCTGCTAATTTCAAAGAGAATGAATTTGGAAATGCAAGGTGGCAAGATTCAATGGATGCTAAGTTAGATATTGGTAGGAATAAAGACCTCAGAGATTTAATAGATTTTAAAACTAGTAACAATGAATTATTCAAAAATGAAAAATATGTACACAATCAAAAAGCTAAAGATGGTAGTATAAAGGGTCAAGCAAATGTAGATGCAATGACTGTATTGTTTGATGTTGATAGAATGTCAGATGATACTATTTATCATGAGTTTGCTCATCATTATATAGCATGGAATAGAAATGCCCCTATAGTTCAAGAAGCTATAGCGAAATGGTCTGAAGGATGGGATAAATTGTCTAAAGAGGAACAAGCTAAATGGAGTAACAATAGATCAGCTTGGGGAGAAGAACAATTAGTACAAGCTATTGGAGAACAATCTGTAGCACAGAATGGAGAAGCTAAAGCCTGGTTTACCAAGTTTATAGAGTGGTTAAGAGAAGGGATTAATAAATTATCTGATAAGAACAAAGAAGAGCTTAGAGACATACTAACAGATGCATTCTTAACAGCTGAACAGAATAAAGAATTAGGATTAGTAAATACTAAACCAACACAACAAACTAATGAGGTTAAAGAAGGTGTATCGGAAGTATTTAAAGAAAATCCTGAGTTAGCTTCTATGGGTACACAGGAACAGTATTCCGAATACTTAGATACTATATTTCCTGATAGTAAAGTAAAAGATATTGTTTATCATGGTACTGATAAAAAGTTTGATTCTTTTAGAGTGCCTGAAAACTATGGGGCTTTCTTTTCTTCAAGTAGAGGCGTTGCTAAAAAACAAAAAGAACTTTTGTTAGGAAAGGACACCCCTTTAGTTAAAGTTAAGGCTTTAGTTAATATTCAAAATCCAAAGATAGGGAGTGTAGAAGGATTTGATGCAAGCCCTACAACATATCTTAAAGACAATGACGGTCTATTGATGAGTAATAGAATGAAAAATGAAGTAGTTGTTGTTACTAAAGAATCTCAAATACATATGCTAGGCTCTAAAAAAGATATTCAAGGATTTAAAGAATTTGTATCTAAACCAACGCAACAAGCTAGTGGGGTTGAAGCTAAAAAAGCTGATATAGAAAGAAGAAGACAAGAAATAGCAGAAGAAGGTCTTCAAGAATTAAACCAAGAAGATGCTACAGATGCTAAAATTGAGTCTTATCATTCAGGAACATTCAAGAGAGTATGGGGTTATTTAAGAGGTAAACTAGGTGGAAATATTGATTATTTAATTAATCTTGTTGCTAACCCTAGTGATAATCTTTTACGTTTAAACGAAGTTTTATCGGGTGTAAAAATTTCAAGAATTGGTAAAGCTTATTCAAATTTTATAAATGAACTTGAAAAACAAACTATTATTTTAAATGATAGATTAAATGAAAGAGTAAATAAAGGTTTGCGTGAAGGCTATCCACAAGGTTCTATGGATAAGCTTACAAAAGAAAGAGATGTAAGAGTGTTAGAAAATAATAATATATTACAAAAAGCAAGAGAGTTAAACGCTAAATATGATGCTGAACTATCTGAATTAGAGCCAGCACAACAAACTAATGAGGTTGAGTTAGGGGCAGAAACTGCACCTGCTGGAGGCAAAGTAATAATTGATAGTATTAAAGGTAGAAAACCACAGCCTGGGGCAGTAGTAGCATTTAGAACTAAGGGTAAAACAGAGCAGAATATGATAGATGCTTTGAATGATAATGCAGTTGGAAATCCTTTTGGTCCTTATGGAGCAATAAAAGAAGAAGTTGGGGAAGCAGTAAGTAGATTTTTAAATTGGCTAAAAGGCACGGGAGATACTAATATAATGCAAGCTTATAGACAAGCTATTTTAAATAAAACTTCAGATTTAAAAGGTAAGACTATTTATTATTACATAGATTTAGGAAGACCTTCCCATGCTACAGCTTTAGATTACTTCTTAAATAAACCAACACAAACTAGTGAGGTTGAGGTTAAAAAAGCACCAGTAACTAAGATCACTAAAGCAAACGTTGCTATTGCAACTACTAATGCAGGGTATAAGCCTCTTGGGGAAAGTGAAACTGAAAGTGAAGACTCGAGAGGTAGGGAGGTAATATCGCAAAAAATAGGTGATACTAGTATGACTAGAAGTCCTGATAGGGATGGTATACACAGCAAAAAAGGTTTGGTTGCATATGTCTTTGATTATACGATAACCGATGGAAGAAATAGACCTGCTACTGCTGATATTGCATTTACAGTACCAGAGGGTACTGAGATAAGTCAAGCGCAACTTGAAGATATGAGACTTCAATTACGACCATTAATATCTAGTTTAACTGAAAGGGATAGTTTAGGTAGAGAGTTTTTAACTGTTCAGCAAGCGGCTAAGATTGATAGGGATCAAGTAGCATCTATAATTAATAATATATTAAAAGATGATACAAAAACAACTACTGATGATAAGGTTAAAAATAATCAATCAGACGCATCAATAGACGGTATAAATAATATTCCTGAAAACACAACACCTAGCTTTAAAAGAAACGCAGCATCTAAACTTGCAAAAATACTTCAATCTAAACGTGAAGCTTCTCCTTCTGATCTTTCTTTTCAGTCTATCATTTCTGAGTTAAAAGATCAGGTGCCTGGTGAATATATTAGTATACAAGAGTTTGTAGATATTATAAATAAAAGTAACCCTAATTTACTTATATCAATAGACTCTGTAAATGACAAGTTTATAGTTACTAACATTAAAGAGAACAAAAGTAAAGATAAGGATACTACAAATGTAAATTCTACAAAAAAAGATACTACAGATACTACAGATACTACAGGTAATATCAATGATAGAAGTAATAATAATAATAGTACAGTATTAGATATACATGACACAGTTACAAATGAAACAAACAGTCTTGATAATGTATACACAAGTGATACTGCTGCTAAGGCTAGGACTGATCAAATGGTATTAAAAGTACAAGTACCGGATGATAGTGATTTGGAAATAAAAAAAGATAACGCTGACTATACTAAAATAGCATATAGAATTAAAGATTGGAATAATAAGATTATGAAAGACGCTAACGTAGACATGTTAGATTTTAATAAAGTTAACGTAGGTACTGAAGTAACTTTTGAGTTAGCAGATGATGATGACCAAATTATAAATATATATGTAAAAGGAACTCGTAAAAAAACAAAATGGGGTGAATATGTAAAAGATGTAAGTGAAGATAGTGATGAGTACTTAAGTAATTTTCCTATTAAGATCATGGTAGGTGGAAAACAAGTGGCGTATGTACCAGTATATACACCGAAAAAAGGAGATACTCCAGAGTATGTTAAAAGCTTTATAAAATTTAGAGCTGATATAATAAGTAATATAAAAAAGTATGGAAAAAGTGCTGTATCTAGTACAATAATATCAAGATCACATGGAAAACTGAATATAACAGAAGTAGATAGTGTACTTAATAATATGCCAGACGTAGAAATAGGAATATATACAAGTAATGGTTTTTCAGGTGTACACTCTTCAATAATCGAGGATAATATAACTAATAGAGATATATTAAATTATGGGCACTATTACGCACTTACACCTACTGATGTAGGTAAATATACAGCAGTACCTATTGTACCTAAAAAGATTAATAAGATTATAGCTACAGCTATAGCTATGGCTGCAGATGTATATATATCTAAACAGCATACTAGTCAATCTAATGAGGTATTAAATAAGATGGGCGCTAAGTATGACTTAACTACACGTAATGGTCTAAATAACTACATAAGATTATTTACATACCCCATTAGTGCTGAGAACTCAGGTAAAGCACCTAGAGGTTTTATTAGTCAGTTTGAAAAAGAAGTATATGATAAAGATAGTAATTTTAATGCTATAAGCATTGATGAGTTTGGTATATCGTGGGCAAGAGGGGCTATGAAAAGTAAAGAAAGTCCT
>Ga0115008_10000964_pt1 | contig 22524 bp, 16 predicted proteins | sample FraStrMetagenome_FD_87164 | JGI IMG/M metagenome (GOLD analysis project Ga0115008, IMG submission 87164) | Marine eukaryotic phytoplankton communities from Arctic Ocean - Fram Strait ARC3M Metagenome | ecosystem: Environmental > Aquatic > Marine > Oceanic | place: Fram Strait | collected...
ATCGAGCACCGCCACGAGCCCGCCGAGCCGCGGCCGAGCGCAGGGCACCGCCGAAGCTGGGAGGAAGCGGCAGCGCGTCGCCGAGGCCGAGACGCCGAACCAGAATCAGAACCAGAATCAGAACCAGAACCAGAATCAGAACCAGAATCAGAACCAGAATCAGAATTAGAAACGAATCCTGAAGCAGAGCCCGAATCTGAACCTGAAACTGAACAAGATCCAAACGCAACAAGAATATTATATGTATACGATGAAAAATATTTATCATCTGTAAATCAATTAAAAAATTTTAGAGAAAGTCAAGGATATCATATTGAAACATATAAAGTTACGCAAAATGATACTTCTGAAACAATTGATGCATTAGTTAAACAAAAATATAATGAAAATAATAACCTAAAATATTTACTTTTATTTGGTTCATGTGATCAGGACTATTATGAAGTTCCAACAATATGGAATACTAATCTTAATGAAGATGCATATTATACAATTTACAATCAAAAAACAAGAGAAGCAGCAAGTGATATAACATATGGTATATTCAATTATTCTGACGGAGATACTGTAACTGATAATAACTATAAAGTTATTGTAGGTAGATTAAGTCCTGGTGATAATATATATACATTAGGAGGACAAGATACAGCATTATCAACAGCACAACGACAACAAAATGTTAAAAATCAAGTAGATAAAATTATTAAATATGAAACAACCATTAGTCAAATTCAAAACGGAACATATCAAAGTGATTTAAATTCTGATTGGCCTAAAAAAGTTATTGGTGTTGCAAGTAATGAAGGAACAGGTGGTGGAATAGATGGTTTGGCCGATAATGCTTATATGCGACAAGAATTAGAAAGATATAGTAATTCTGATTTAAATTGTCATTTTACTGAATTATATCAATCAATTAATAATGCTGGACATATTGGTAATCCTGATAGTGTAAGTAATGATAAAAATGAATATGATCCTACTGGAAATCCATCTGATGATAAATTAGTAGAAGAAATAAATCAAGGTTCATCATTAATGTTATACGCTGGACATGCTAATGAAGTATCTATTACAACAACTGATTTTAATATAGCAAATGTTGATCAATTAACAAATGTAGATAAGTATTTCTTAGGATGTATAGTAGGTTGTTCAGTAGGATCACATGATGAAACATACATGTCACTATCAGAATATTTACAAGTAGCTAGTAATAAAGGGTCAATAGCTATGTTTGTATCTACAATTCTTCAAAGTTGGAGACCTCCAATGTATATGCAAAGAAAGTTAAATACAACAATATTAAATGCTAATTCTGTTATGACAATAGGTGAATTATTTAAAGAATCTGTTTTAATTTCAGAATTTAAAGATGTAAATGATTTTTGGTTTTATCATATATTAGGAGATCCAGCTACTAGATACATATTAACATTACCTGAATTAAAATCAAATAACGAACCACAGCCAGAACCACAACCAGAACCACAACCAGAACCACAACCAGATGAAAAAGATAAGGGTGATTTTCATGTAGAAGATTCGTCATATTATAATAATGAAAATCAATTAGTTTCAATTGATATTACTAATACAGGAACTATTACTTCAACAGGTTACAATAATCTTGATTGGCGAAGAATTTTTGAAGTTACAACAGATATTAATCAATCACAAACAATTCAAAATTTACAAGCTGGAACTCCATTATATGTTACCAAAAATGGTGTAGTAACTAAATATTATCCAAAATCAAATGGTGAATGGTCAAATGTTCCAATTACTAATTTAACTGTATCTCCAACAAAATATAGTATAAATGGACATTATGTATCTTCAACAAGTGGTTCTTTTTATATAGAAACAACACCATTACATGATGCTGGTGATACAATTAATTTAAGTTTTAATATAAATACTAGTGGAAATCATAAATTTACTCCAGGAAAAACTTATATTTTCTGTGCTGATGATACCCCTTATTACAGTGATCAACAAGGTGATACAGAAGAAATTGTAGATGATTTAGATAATCCAAGTAATAACTTTTTTGTTTGGACGGTTGAAGAATCACCAGTTGTTCCTTCAGAACCAGAGCCTGAATCTGAACCTGAGTCAGAACCTATTACTGAAGAAGCAGATATATTTAGATTAATTTATACAGATTCAAGATTAGACAGTGTTATTAATGAATCATCTAAAATATTAAATGATATATTAACCTCGACACAAGAAGATACAATTGAAATAAATGTTTATGTAGATGATACAATGGAACCGGGAATATTAGGACAAGCATCATGGACTACTAAACAAATTTGGCTAAATGCTAATAATTTAAATGAAACTGGTGTATTTAGATTAAACGATAAACAAGTAGATATGAATGTTCCTGTATTAATACATGAAATTCTACATGTATTTGGATTAGTTGGAATTGGACCAGCGAGTCAGTACGCAAATTATAATAATGATAATCCGCCAAATGTATATACAGGATATTACGGTATAAGAGGATATAGAGATTTATTAGCTGCAAATGGAAAAAGTACGAACAATATTAATTATGTTCCTATGGAAGATGATTTTGGTGCTGGAACAGCAATGGCACATTTTGAAGAAGGAGAAGGTGGAGATAATAATAATTACTATGACGAAACACGCGTAATAGATGGTACAACCTATCCAGTATTAAGAAATGAACTAATGAGTGGATTTTTAAATGGGGGTGACAATTATTTAACTCCAATGACTGTAGGTTTATTACATGATAGAGGATTTGGTGTTAATTATAATTCTGAACATGTTGTATTAACTGGAAATAATTTTTGGTGGATTCCAGAAAATTCTTCTCTTCAAGCTTTAAACAGAAATTTAGCATATTTAAATAAAAAACCATTCACCCATTGTAGATGTCTACATTAAATTATAAATAATTAAAATTTAATTATATATAATTTATTGACCTTGTTTTTGGAATTTTTGTACACACTCCCAAACCTTTGCTGATTCTTGCATATTAAAAGCTCCGCGTCTTTGAGCTAAGTTTAAAAAAGAAACAAATAAATTTAAAGCAGTATTTTCATCTCTAACTTCTATATCAGTTAAGCTAGATGGTGCTTCGGTGTTTGCACTAGTGGGAGCTGGGGAAGAATTAGAATCGGTGACATCCATTTGAATATTTTCTTGAGATTGACTCATTATAATTAATTTATAGTATTATTTGTTTAAATAATTTATTTTTAAATATATTTTTATCCAAATGGAGATATTTCAGCATCAGGAGTTCCCCATAAATAACAAGCTTTTTGTTTTGATTTACAATTACTTTTTTCTTGTTTTTTCCCTTCTTCTTTTGCCTTATTAAAAATTTCATTTTTGTCTTCTACATTTTGTTTAACTTCCATTCTGGTTTGTTTGTATTTCTGATATTGCTCTTCATTTAAATTACATGCTTTTCCGTTACATTTTCCTTTATACCAATAAAAATCAATATTTTTCCCATAATTATCTGTTGAAAATAATGGACCTCCGCTAGATGCTGGAACACAATCATAAGAATTTTCATCTTTACCATTTACAGCAGCACAACAATTGGTAAATTGAGAACAATTAGAAAAAGATAATTGCTTACATGCTTTTTTATGTGTAGCAGAATTTTTTGTAATTGCTTGACAAAATCCTTGTCCTTTTGTTCTCCAAAAACTTTCGGGTAGATAGCGTGATTTTGAATTAAAATTTTCTACGACATATTGATCTACTAATGTAGATTGATCACTTTTTGAAAAATCAATACCTAAAACACTAAAGACCATTATTAAAAGCATAATAACAGTAATTATTGAAAATATTTTTACATAATTTTCTTTTAAATATTTTGATACTTCAGAATCTGCTGTGTCCATAGATAAATGTCGCATTAACATACCAGCAACAGCTAATGTTATTATAATAAATAAAACTTTTTGTACATTTTCACTAAATTCCATATTATATATATAACTATATATTTTCTATTATAAATCCATCAGAAGTTTTGGTTTTTTTATGACCTTTTTTATTTTTATGCATTTTCAAATGACATTTTTCGCAAACATTCAATAAATTTCCGTTTACATCTTTATGAAAATTTCCTATAAATCCGTTAGATTTATCAGCTTTATTTTGATGCTGTAGATGATGTGTTTCAGTAGATAGTTCAATTTTACATAATTCGCATTTCCCTCTTATTTTTTGACTATTGTATCTAGATAGTTTATAATCAAGGATACTTGATTGCTGTGAATATTTATTTCTAATATTATGCGCATAATTTAAAAAGTGCTTAGGCATATGTAAATATTTACAAACTTCTAAACCATACATAGAATCACCAGAACCATCCATTAGTGTTCTAAAATATATTAATGAATCTGTTTCTTGGTTATATTGAACGGACATATGCTTTATAGACATACACTTTTTTTCCTTAATTTCATCAAAATCCCCTATTTCATGTATATGTGTGGCAAAAATAAAATTCGATTTTTTTTCATACATATGATCTATACCTGATAAAATAATACCAATAGCAGAATCGTTTTCAGTTCCAGAACAAAGTTCGTCACCTAATATCAAACTATTTTCGTTACAAAATTTTAATATATTATTTAACTCCAACATTTCTACTGCAAAAGTAGATAATCCCTTGAATATATTATCATTACCTATAATTCTAGTAAAAATATGACGATATGGTTTAAAATTTAAATTGGAGCATGGAACAAAAAATCCAGTTTGTGCCATAATAATACATATTCCAATTGATTTAATAAGACTACTTTTTCCGATCGCATTTATTCCATAAAGTAGCATTCCTAGGTTACTATTATTTAAACATAAATCATTAGGAACATATGTTTCATCATTTAATAAATTTTCAATTAATGGATGGCGTAATCCTTCAACCTCAAAAAAAGCACTATCTCGACTATTCTCTATAATAGGTTTTGAATAATTATATGTTTTTGCTATATATGCTTTATTGTAAATAACATCTAATAAGGCAACAAAGTTAATAACAATATCTATATCATTACTGAAACAAGACATTTTATTAATTACGCTGTTATAGCATTCCATAAGTGAATCTATCATGATACCTTTTGAAATTTGTATTGTCTTACATAATTCTTTAATTTCTCCACCTTCTATATAACTATTGCTATTATTTCCAAAACTCGCCTTTTGAATAAAAGAATTATTCAAATTAAAGGTTTTTTCGGTATTATCATACCTAGATACATAATTAATAGTTGAAGTTGTTGTTTTTTGAAGCTCGTCTATCAATATTTTTGATCTTCTAGAGGTTGCTTGTAAAGAAAACCCATTTTTATCTGTTTCTTTTATAGTAATAAATTTATTCGATTTTGATTTTTTTTCTTTACTCTTAAGAACATCATCAAAAAATTTCTCTAGTGCTATTAATTTATCATATGATTCAATATAAGTTTCAACCTTTTTATCGTGAGCTTCAAAAATACCCTTTTTTATAATATTTTCTTCAAAATGTAGACTACAAATTGAATTACATTTTTGAATATATAAATATTTTTCTAAATTATTCTGTAGTTCAATACATATAGAAGAAATATCTTTTTCAAAAGACAATCCAAAATAATATTTTAATTTTTTATCTTTCTGAACTAATTTAAATAATTCACTTATCGTAGTCAAATTATTAAACAAATAAAAAAGCTCATTGGGTGTAATTTTACATATAAAAAATTTTCTGTTTATTTTTTCCATATCTTTAATGCTTTTTAATTTATCACGAACTTCATCAATTTTTGCCTTCTTAATAATATATTCACAAATATTATAATCAATAGTCAATTTAGATTCATCGTATATTGGATGTGTAATTATATACGATATTCTTCGTTTTCCCATAGGAGTAATACACATATTCAACAATTTCTCAATAGAATTAAATTTATTTTTATTATCATCGGAAGCCAAAATATTTAATTGTTTTAAACTATGATTGCCCAATACAGTTCTTGATCCAGAATTTTCGAATTTTGGTGTAGTTATTTTTTTTATTAGATTAGGATTATGTTGATTTATAAAATCAAGTAAATAACAAAATGATTGACAAGCTACTTCATATAAATATAGATTACTTACATCCATATCTTTAAAGAAATAATTAATTGTTTCTTTTTGATAAACTTGTTTGGTACATTTTTTTGCTCTAACCGCATTTTCATTTTCACTATTTAAATCAATTTTATGAATACATTCAGTTTGTATTGATGCAAAGCTAATCAAACTATCAATATATTTTTCATCATCTAGATCGTAAATCAATATAATTTCATTAGGATTATAAATTGAGATAAATAGTTCTAATTCATCAAAAATAGTATTATGTTTTATTAATTCTTCATCATATTCAAAAATAGAAGATTTACCTGTAAATATATCTATATTTGATGCTCCTATAATAATAGATTTTTCTGATTTTTGACACCAAATACATGTTGTATTATTTGAAATACTAGTTGAATCATTTGAAAAATATGTTCCTGGAGAATAAATAGCAGCTAATTCTCTATTAATTTTACCAGCTTCTTCTCTCTGTTCATAAACAGCAACAGTGTAGTTACTATCTTGAATTTTTTTCAGATATTTTTCTAATATGTAATCTTTTATACCAAATCCAGCCATAACAACATTATATATTCCAACACAATTTTTTTTTTCGGCAATTTCCATTTCACATATAGTAGCTATATCTTGTATACAACTACCATGAATTACACCTTTCTTTTTAAATCCATATATTTCATAAAAACTTCCTACTTGCATAAGTACAACACTTTTCTCTCCATATTTGTTTTTTAACTCTTCTGTTTTTAAAAAATAATCTTTTATCAATGCCATTCAATTAAATAATATTATTATACTAGCTTTAATATTATTTAATAATATTTATAAATTATCTACATTTTCGTCATTCAATTCATCATTTAAATAGTTATGTACTAGGCTATTAGAATTAACATTTTTAATATCTCCACATAAATGCGATGCTTCATACATTTTTCTTAATACATCATTTGGTGCATTGCTACCTACTTTTAATAGATAATGTTTTTTAAGATATTTTTTTACTTCTTCAATTGATTTTTGTTTTAACAAATTATGTTCTTTTTGTATATTTTTTCTAGTAGTAGAATTTTTAACCAATACAGAAACTCTATTTTTTTGTTTTCCATATTTATTTTCAATTTTCATAGTTTTTTTCTTTAATGTAGATGTAGTTTCTTTTACTTTTTGTTTTTTCTTTTTCTCTTTAACTTCATCTTGCTTTAACTTTTGTCTTAAATTCTCAAGTTTTAATTCTCTATCGCTAAATTCATTTACCTTATTATTAAAAGATATAGTAGAAATATCAGATGTCATTAAATCATTATCTGTTAATTTCGGTTTTTCGATTAAATATGTTTTTTCTGGGTCTTGATATACTTTTTGTGTAGTGCTTTTCCATTGTCTCCATGTTGGCTTTGAACCATTTTTTAGACAACCGAAAGGAGGTGTTTCAGGCATACTAAAGTTATTTGGAGTAGCAATTATTTCATTAGATATATCAGATAATTCTGGTGGTAAAAATACATTAGCATTTACATTTAAATCATTATTATGATTATGATTGTTATATCTTTTTATAGTTTTATTTTTTTTTTGAACATTATTCAAATATTCTAAATGTGAATGAAAATCATTACTAAATTCTTCATCGTTAGATACATTTTGTTTTTCATGTCTGTTATCTCTGTTTTTTGCATGATGTTTTATTCTTTTCAAGAGTGCTTTTTTCAACGAGTTAGACTTAATTAATGGTTTGGGCTGGATTGTTTTTTCTTTTTTTTTTCTTGTTTTATTTGTACTGAATAATTCAGGATTTATTTGAATTGTTTTTTTTGTAGACATATTTATATTACTACTAAAAAAACCTAGAATATTATACTAAATTTAAACTACAGAGTTAACACACATAGAATAGAATAATCTATTTACAAAATATAGTAAGAATGGTTGAAATACTAATAAAAAGGCAGTTATCATATCTTTCATTTTACCTTTCATTGTTAGCATAACAACTGAGATAGTTGCTATTACAAAGAGAATAAATGCAAAAACACTTAGAAAATAAAAATACATGCAGTATTCTTTTCCGACAGGGCCAAATAAGTAATCCATCATTTCGCTCATTATATAACTATGTATATATTTTTTTTATACATAAAGTGTATCGCGAATTTGTTTTGTTATTCTTTCGTGTTCAATATCTTGTTTATTTTCATTTTCTAAATATGATTCAAATCCTTTGTCTAAATCTTGAACGGTTAATTTCTTTTTTTCACATTCTAAATTACAAAAAATTCTTCTTCCATGAGCTATTTTTACTTTTGAAAATAATGTTTCCATATCTCTACCATAATGTTTAAAATATTTCATCTTAGAGTTAAACCATTCATCTTTTAATTCATCATCATCGATTCTCCATTCACTGTCTAATACTTGTTTTTTAAATATTAATTTTAGCTCTTCCGGTTTATAATCTTCGGTTTTAAATCTCCATGGAAATCTTGATTCTAATCCTTGATTAAAACTAAAGAAACAATCATTTAATTCTTTTTCATAACCAGCAATAATTACCATAATATCATTTTTATGATTACTTAACCCTTCACATAATGTATCAATTGCTTCTTTTGCAAATGAATCTTTACCTTCATTATTACCTAGTGCGTATGCTTCATCAATAAATAATACACCGCCTAGACATTCTTCGATAAGGTCTTTTGTTTTCATTGCTGTTTGTCCCAGGTATCCAGCAACAAAATCAGATCGCGTAGCTTTTTTAAATAATCCTTTTTTAAGTATACCTAATTTACTATAAATTTTACCCATAATTTTTGCTACTTCTGTTTTACCTGTTCCAGGAGGCCCGTATATAACTGTGTGTAAATAATCATTATTATCATTATTTGTACATATTGGTTCTTTTGGAGCACTGCTTCCAAATGCCGAAGATAAATCTAATCCCGAAAATAATCCACCAGCACCTTTTAAATTTATTGTAGGCAGTTTTTTCTTTGGCTCTTGTTTTTCTTTTTCTTGTTTTTCTTGTTTTTCTTTTATTTCCTTTTCTTCTCTTTTCTTTTTTTTACTTTCGTTTATATGTAAATCTTGAATAAAATATAATATTTGGTCAACAATGTTCATTTTAAGATTATGCATACCAATCATTCTGTTTAATTCAATTAAATCTGGTTTAATATCATGCATAGCATTCATATTAATATTATATTTGATATGTTTTTCTAATGGATATTTATCAATCATTTTAATTAAATCTTCTATATTTTCTATGGATGCTTCAACATTTACTTCTTTAATTTCAATCTCTGGTTCTGGTTCTGGTTCTGGTTCTGGTTGTATATTTGTTGTATTATTTGTTAAATTATTATTATGTGTAATTGGTAATAGTGAAATGTTAGGATTTCTAATATTTAAATTAGTAGAAGTACCTGAATTTTTATATATTTTATTATTATTGTTATTTAAAAAAAGTAATTCGTTAATATTGTAATAAGGATTATTACTATTATTTCCATAATTATTATCCATTTCTTTTATTATTTCATCAACTAATTTACTTTTATTCATAGATTTATTTTTACCTTTATTATTTAATTTATTATTTTCTTCATTATTTTCTTCATTATTTTCTTCATTAGAAAAATTATTTTTTATTTGTTCATCTAAATGTTTAATATTTTTATCTAAAATATTCATTTCATCTACTATTTTTAATATTTCATCTATTTTCTCTAAACTATTTTTATAATTATCTAAATTTTCATTTTCTTCTTCATTATTTTCTAGGTTATTTTTATCATATAAATAGTTATAATATAATTTATCGTCTAATTTATTATCATTTTCACTATCTGATGATGATGATTCAGAAAAATCAGTTTTTGGTAATGATTTTTCTATTAATTCAATATTAATATTACTTTCATCATATAATGGTTTATAAATATTAACTAAATCACTAAATAAATCATTATTGGATAAATCATTATTGAATAAATCATTATTGGATAAATCATTATTGGATAAATCATTTACATTATTGGAAGTATTATTTCCAGATAAATCATTGGGTCTAGTCATATATATATTTGATTATATTATTTAATCCAAATAATTTAAAAATAAATTGATTATAAAAATTAATATGATTTTGAACGAAAAAATGAATGAATCTAATAAAATGGAAAATTTTATTGAGCAACCATGGACTGTTATTGAATCTTATTTCAAAAATTGTCATTTGGAACAATTAGTTAGACATCAATTAGAATCTTATAATGATTTCGTTAATTATCAAATTACTAAAACAATAGATATGTTTAATCCTGTTATTATTAAATCAGAAAATGATTATGATGAAAAATCTAATAAATATAAGTTAGAAATTTACATTACTTTTGAAAATTTTAATACATATCGTCCCCAAATTCATGAGAATAATGGAGCTACTAAATTGATGTTTCCACAGGAGGCTAGGTTACGAAATTTTACTTATGCTTCTAATATGACGGTAGATTTAAATGTAAAATATATAGTTAGAACGGGTGAAAATCTAGAAAATTCACAGACAATACTTAAAAATATTCCAAAAATAAATATAGGAAAATTGCCAATTATGTTAAAATCCTCGCTGTGTGTATTAAAACAATATAATCATATTAATAACGATACACTAGGTGAATGTAAATTTGACGCTGGTGGTTATTTTATAATTAATGGTTCTGAAAAGACAATATTAGGTCAAGAAAGAGCGGCTGAAAATCAAGTATATTGTTTTAATGTTAGTAAAGGCAATAAATGGTCGTGGATGGCTGAAATAAAATCTGTTCCTGATTTTAAACAAATCTCTCCTAAACAAATTAGTATGATGATTTCTACAAAAAATAATGGGTTTGGGTTTGGAATTTATATGCAAATACCAAGAATTAAACAACCATTGCCTTTATTCGTAATTTTTAGAGCATTAGGAATATTGTCGGATGAAGATATATGTAAATTAATTTTGCTTGATATTACTAATGAAAAAAATAGTGATATGCTAGAATTTTTAAAAGGATCTATTATTGAATCCAATACAGTTTTAACGCAAGAAGATGCTGTTCAAATTGTAATTAATAATGTTATGTTTACACCAATTAACATGACTGTTGAACAAGGTAGAAAGAAAAAAGTAGAATTTGCAAATGATGTATTAAACAATGATTTATTTCCTCATTGTCATACATCTCAACAAAAGAATCATTTCTTAGGTTATATGACCAATAAATTACTAAAAGCATATTTTGGAGTAAATGATGCGGATGATAGAGATTCTTATGTAAATAAAAGAATTGATTTATGTGGTATATTAATAAATAATCTGTTTCGAAATTACTTTAATAAATTAGTAAAAGATATGCAGAAGCAAATTGTTAGAGAAATTAATAATGGTTCATGGCAGTCTACTGAAGATTATAATAATATTATAAATTTAACAAACATTTATAAAATTATAAAATCTACTACTATTGAAAATGGTCTTAAGCGGGCATTAGCAACAGGAGATTTTGGCATTAAACATACAAATAGTAATAAAGTTGGTGTTGCCCAAGTATTAAGTAGATTAACTTATATTTCTAGCTTAAGTCACCTAAGAAGAATTAATACACCTATAGATAAAAGTGGTAAATTAATTCCTCCTAGAAAGCTACATAATACAACTTGGGGATTTCTTTGTCCTGCCGAAACTCCGGAAGGTCAATCAGTAGGCGTAGTAAAAAATTTAAGTTATATGACAAATGTTACTATACCAACAGAATCTTCTAGTTTGTATCAATATATAGAAAATTATATAACAAAATTAGATGATTGTATAGAACATAATTTATTTAATCATACAAAAGTATTTATTAATGGTTGTTGGTATGGTATTTCTGATGATCCTATAAAATTATTTAAACTCCTTAAAGAAATGAAATTTAAAGGTATAATCAATGTTTATACTTCAATAATATTTGATTATAAAAATAATGAAATTCGTGTATGTAATGATGCGGGTAGATTAACTAGACCTGTATTTAAAGTAAAAAATAATAAGATTTTATTAACAAATGATATTTTAAAAAAATTAAACAAAAATGAATTAAAATGGAACGATTTATTATTAAATTTAAATATTGATGAATCTGTTATTGAATATATTGATCCGTTGGAACAGAATAATAGTTTAATTTCAATGAAACCAAATAATTTATATGAAAATACAAAAAATTTATTTAAGTATACACATTGTGAAATTCATCCAAGTACAATATTTGGAATTCTAGCTTCTTGTATTCCGTTCCCCGAACATAATCAATCGCCTAGAAATACATATCAATGTGCTATGGGTAAACAGGCTATGGGTGTTTATGTGACAAATTTTAACAATAGAATGGATAAAACAGCATATGTACTATCATATCCAGGTCGTCCTCTTGTAGACACAAGAGTTATGAATATGATTCAATTAAATAATATTCCTTCTGGTTGTATGGTGATAGTAGCAATTATGACTCATTCGGGTTATAATCAAGAGGACAGTGTATTATTTAACCAGGGTTCTATAGATAGAGGTTTATTTCAGGCAAGTATTTTTCACACAGAAAAAGATGAAGATAAAAAAATTCACGGTGATGAAGAAATTAGATGTAAACCAGACCCTTCAAAAACAAAAAGTATTAAATTTGGAAATTATAATAAAATTAATAGTAAAGGTGTTATTGATGAAAATAGCTTAATTGAAAACAGAGATGTTATTATTGCTAAAATGATTCCAATCAAAGAAAATAAAAACGATAATACTAAGGTTATTAAATATGAAGATCAAAGTAGAGTTTTTAGAACAAATGAAGAGACATTTGTTGACAAAAATTTTATAGATAGAAATGGAGATGGTTATAACTTTTGTAAAGTAAGACTGAGAAATATTAGAAAACCTGTAATTGGAGATAAATTTTCTAGTCGTCATGGGCAAAAAGGAACCATCGGAAATATTATACCGGAACAAGATATGCCATTTACAAAAGATGGAATAAAACCAGATATTATTATTAATCCTCATGCTATTCCAAGCAGAATGACTATTGCTCAATTAAAAGAAACATTACTAGGAAAGGTACTATTGCAGTTGGGTTTATATGGTGATGGAACCAGTTTTGGTGAATTAGACATTAAAGAAATTTGTACAGAATTGTCAAAAAATAATTTTGAATCACATGGAGATGAAATCTTATATGATGGTTTATCGGGAACCCAAATTGAAACATCTATATTTATGGGACCATGCTTTTATCAAAGATTGAAGCATATGGTTTCAGATAAACAACATAGTAGATCAATCGGTCCTATGGTTAATCTAACAAGACAACCAGCTGAAGGAAGGAGTAGAGATGGTGGATTAAGGTTTGGAGAAATGGAAAGAGATGCTACCATATCACATGGCGCATCTAATTTTACGAAAGAAAGGGTATATGATGCTTCAGATAAATTTTCAGTGTTTACATGTAATATGTGCGGAATGATAGTATCTTATAACGATAATATTCATATTCATGAATGTAAAACATGTAAAAATAGTGTTAAATTTTCAAAGGTAAATATTCCTTATAGTTGTAAATTATTATTCCAAGAATTAATTACAATGAATATTGCTCCAAGAATAATAACCGAATAATTTTAGCAACAATAATCAATAGATTTTTTTTATATATGTAAAGTATATAAATGGTTAGATTTTTTATATATCGTGGTTCAGTTCCAGCTGGAAATTACCCAAATGTAAAAGGAGCTTCTATTCAAAAACCTAGACCTACAGTAGATACAAGTGAAAGATCCAGAGATAGATTTGTTTTAAGAAATGCTTGGAATACAAATACATTAAATAGAACAGGCACTGTTACCGTTGGTACAGTTACCTCTGAATTAAAAAGTGGAGCATTTAGAGTAGTTAATAATGCTGGTGACCCATTAAGTAGAAAAAATTATAGTTGTGGTGGTTCTAATATGGTTACAAGTCGCCCTGGTGTTATGATTTTAACAACTAAGGACGGTGGACAAGATGCTTCCAATTGTGATGGCACTGGTGTTCCACCTTCAACATGTAATGTCAAATATGTATATGATTCATCAGATTTTACTAGATACAAAAAGTTGACTGCTAAAAATCGTGGATATAGATATCCTGGAAGTGATTATACATATGGTGGTGCTAATAATGGTACAACTCAAAGTGTTATTAATCGTGTTAGACGATAAATTTTTTATTTTTATAATATATAATGGTTAATCTTAAAAATTATATGTTATCATCTAACGGAAATAGAAATTATTCAGTTAGCAGTGGTGCTAACAATAGATATAGTGGTAATGCTATTTTATCCGGTAAAGGTGCAATGCCTGCTAAATTTGGCTCAGCCGCAGGAACAAGTATGTTTTCAATGGCTAGAAATGTATACAGAAAAGATGCTGGCGGGGGGCAAAATTTCTTTGATTCATCGCAGCTTACATATTTAAAAAAAAATAATGCGATTGGACAATCCAGTTATACATCTCATAATTTAGCATTTTCAAGTAAAGACAATAATGTTGTAAATCAATCTTTAAGACGCGTAAGAAGTGGTGGTTCAGTTGCACCAAAAAAAAAAGGGTTTTATAGATAATTATTATAATTTATATAAAATATTTTATAATTAGAATATATATAAAATGAACATGAACAAATATATTGTTGAATTTTTAGGAACTTTATTTTTCCTTTTTGTTATCCTAATGTCAGGTAAAGTAGGACCTGCTGAATTACAACCTGTTATTATTGGTGCGGCTTTAGCTATTTCTATTTTCGTTGGAGGTAAAATCTCTGGAGGTAACTTTAATCCTGCTGTTTCAGTAATGATGGTTGCAGCTAAAAAATTAAGTTCATCTGATTTATTACCGTATATCATTGCTCAAGTATTAGGTGGTTTAGCTGCTTTACAATTAACAAAAGTAATGAAACTTTAAGATAATATATAATATTTTTTATCAATATATTATATATTATGTATTCTATAAATAAAAAATCTACAAGAAAAAGACATGTAAGAAAAAATAAAAAAACAAAACGCAAAGTAGGTAAAAACACAAAAAAGAGAATTGGTAAAAAAAATAAGCAATCAAAAAAAAGAAAAATAAAGACAGGTGGTGGGGGTACCCAAACATATTATTGGTCTCCTATGAGAAAGCTACAATTTAATCCAGATCTTGATTCATCATTAAATGATGCTAATCGTCCTAGAATGGATATAACCGATCCTGTATATAATTGTAAAAATCCGGTAACTGTTATTCAAACTGATCAATCTGGAGGTGCATATGTAGTAGGCAATAATGAACAAACTGTTGGAAATTCTGAAATATCTACAGAATGTCCATATCAAGCTCAAGGAGCCAGTTCTTATGCTTATAATTATCCTCCTGGTTTATCAAATGGTCTTATAATACAAAATAATGATTCTCAAAATGGTGGAGGAATAAAAAAAGTAGATGAAAAAACAAAAATTAAAAAATCTAATAAAGAACCTTTTAAAAGGTCTTTATCACGCCCTGAAAACATTAGTGATACTATTAAAAAAAATTTTAAAGCCAGAATAGTAAAATATACACATAACAAAAACAATTTAATTAAAACATATCCTGATAAAACACAAGATATTGAAGTATTAATGGACCAACTAATAGAATTATGTGAGAATGTTAAAAATACACCTACAAATGCTAATTATAATAATTATAAAACAAGGTCGGTAGATATACTACAAGAACTTAAAACCATTACAAATAATTAAATAATTATTATTTAGATTTTTAAATAATAATTATAAATAAAAAATAACTAGTTATGATAACAAATGTATAAATTTAGATGTATTATTTTTTTGTCAATACTATTCTTTAATTATTCCTTTCTTCATACCAATTATAATTTTTTAAAAAATAATATTAATCGCTTACAATTATATAAATATGAAACAGAATATTATGAATTTTATAATAAATTTAAACACCCTGTTTTATTATTAAGTCAAAATGATACATGTATAAATAATTTAATAGAAAAAAATAAAGATAGTTATTTATTGTTTGAGAGAAATCTTGAATATATTATAAATACTAATAAAATACTTAGTGAAAACGACGATTCACTTGTTCTTGGTATAAATCAGTTTGCTGATTCTGTAGATTTTAATGAAAATATTAATAATGATTTAATGAAACACACAATTAATAAAAATACTGTTATTACTAATTATGGAGATACATATTTAAAACCTTTTAAAAACCCATTTTTATATGTGAACAAGTTATTTCAACAAAAAAATAATCATAATTGGAATAATACAGAATATTTAAGTCCTGTAAAAAATCAAGAAAGGTGTGGTTCTTGTTGGGCGTTTTCAACAACAAGTGCTATTGAAACATTTATGAGAATAAATAATTATACAGTAGATAGATTGTCTGAACAAGAATTAGTAGATTGTTCTATTGAAAATAATGGTTGTAATGGTGGAATTATGCATAAAGCTATGGATTTTATAATAAAACAAAAAGGTTTACATAGCAATGGAAATTATCCATATAATGGCGTTGATAATAATTGTACGAATTTAAATAATATAGAAAAAATAATAGGATCAAATATAACTAAATATGAATTTATAATTCCCAAATCTCCATTAGATATGATGATTAGTGTGTCTAAATCTCCGATTGCGTTAGGACTTGATGCTAATAATTTTTATTTTCGTTTTTATAAAGAAGGTGTAATTGATGTACCATCCAATTTTTCGCAAACTTTAAACCATGCTGTATTATTAGTAGGGTATGACTTTGATGATAAAGGGTTTTATTGGATTATACAAAATTCGTGGGGAGAAGGTTGGGGGGACAAAGGTTTTTGTAAAATTAGAATAAAAGATAATTTAGATAGCGAAGGAGCATTAATGTGTCAAGTTTATGGTGTTTATCCAACAAAATAAAATAATAATATAATTTATATGAAAAAAATTATATTATCAATGTTATTAGTTTTATTACTATTTTATTTTATAATTCAACCATCTTATTTTAATTTTTCTCCTACAACAAGTGATGAACCTAGATATGAGCCTAAAAAATGGAACTCTAATCCAAATATTAAAAATTCACATAATTGTTACACTTATATGTTAGACGATATTAATCCATATGGACAAAAAATATGTAATACATATGGTATTAAAAAATGTAAATCAATATCTAAGCCAATTCCAGGTCATTATACAGGAAATAACCAATATTCAAGTACATGTCATTCAATAATGAGAGGTATGATGATGGATAATCCTGATATTTATAAAATAGATTTTAATAGTCGATGTAAAAAAGGTTATTATAAAGGAGCATTAGTTGTGGATCCTTTTTTAACATATCACTTTTTTAGACAAGACAGCAATGGTTATTGGTCTCAAAAAAATGGTCATGATAATGCAACTAATCTTGATGATGATGGATATTTAATTACAGATCCTAAATATGCTAAACCTATATATGAAGTTAGTAGTAAATATAAATTTTGTAATTATTTTTGTGTTCCTTCTAATAAACATAATAAAACAAATACAGCTAGAATAGATAAAAAATCAAATAATTATCAGTATAGAAATTAACAATTTACTCCAGGAATTTTAATAAGACATTTCCCTTTTAATGGTTCTTTTTTTGGTTTAATTTGTTTTTTTTGTCCAGGTTCATATACAGTTTCATATTCTCCATAATTTTTAGAATCACTATGATATACTTGATAATTTTCTTTCATATAATAAGTCAATCGTTTTCTCCATTGATTTTGAAATAAATCATGATTATCAACTATATCTATCACAAGAGGTTGAATATGTTTGGTACGCAAAATTCTACCTATAGATTGTGTTACATCCGTTTTGGGTGTAGCCATTACTAAAGTTGTTAATGTTTTAATATCTAACGCTTCTGAAGCCATCGCATAAGTAGCAATAATAATTTTTTTGGTTTCACTTATTTTCAAATCTTTTTCTTTCATACCACCTACATAATAACCTATACTATCAAATCCTCTATGTTCTAAACCTTTGTAAAAATAAGTCAATAAATTTTTATTATGTGCCAAAATCATCAATTGTTGACTTTCATTTTGACTTAGAGTATCAATTATTATTTTAATAATGTATTCATTTCTAGGGTTATATGTACATAGTTTTGAAATCATTGTACTATAAGCAGGATTACCTCTATAGTCATATTTTACTTCGTTAAATTCTTCATCGTTTGTTAAAAAGGTATAGGCTTTTACAATTACTTTATCATTTCCGTCTCGTTTTTCTTTATAAATAATATCTCCTAAAAACATTTTAAATACTTTGGTTAACCCATCTTTTCTCTGCATAGTTGCAGATAATCCTAAAACATAAGGTGTAACAATTTTAAAAAGTGAGCGTACAAATACTTCAGCAGCAATATGATGAACTTCGTCAACAACTGTTAATCCAAATGATGAAAATACATCACATGGGTAATCCTTCATTGATAATGATTGTAACATTCCAATAACTATATCTTTATCATCTATATCAATTATTTGTCCTTGAATTTTTCCGACCCGAGCGTTAGGTAAAAATTGTTCAATTCTTTCAATCCATTGATTCAATAAAAATCCTTTATGAACAATTACCAATGTTTTCTTTTTAATTTTTGATATAATACTTAACGCACAAATAGTTTTACCTCTACCACAAGGTACTTCTAATAATCCTCCACCGTCGCCATTATCGGCACTTTTCATAAATGTATTGACTATATTTATTTGATAATCTCGCAATTCACCATTAAATGGTAAATCAATATCATCGCCATCTGTAATTTTGTAGCTAGATGGTTTACCATAATTTTTAATTCCATAATACCTTGGGATGTACATTTTTTGTGGAGATTCACGATAAACAGGAAATTTTGCCTGTTGCACAATTGATTTAGGCATGTAAGCACCCACATTTAATTCTTCTCTGAGTTTTATTTGTTCTTCGACAGATAATTCACTTTTTAATATACTATAACCTTTTTGTCCAAGATATGTATTCATGTATAGTTTACTAATTTATATTTATGTATATTTCTTCAATTTTTTTAATAAAAAATATTATAATCATATATAAATGGATAATTTGAAAAACCTACTTTTAAAAGGAAATAAACATCAACTTATTTTAATTGTATTATTTGTCTTATATATTCTTTTAGATATTAAAACACCCGAAAATTTAGCCTTTTTATTTGATAATATGTTTGGACAAATTGTTGTTATTCTTGGAGCTCTCGCATTATTTTTAAATTCACACCCCGTTGTTGGTGTTTTAGGATTTTTTGTTGCTTATGAAATTATTAGAAGGTCCTCTATATCTTCTGGTTCATATGCTGTTCAAAAATATGTTCCAACAGAAGAAACAAAGGCAGATGATATGGTTCAAATGAATACTCCTTACACAAAATCTGTAGAAGAAGAAGTTATTGATAACATGCTTCCTTTAGTTGGTCCCTCTGATAATACTGATCCTTCTTATAAACCAGTATTAGATGATAATATTGAATCATCTAAATTATAAGTAATAAAATAAATTGTTGTTGTATATTTTATTACTTTTTAGTAGGTGGAGGAGGTTTGGAAAAATCCTTATCTTTTAGTTTATTAGAAAAAAACTTAATTAATTTATATAAAACATAAAATACAAATATAAAAAAAGGAATTAAGAAAAATGGACTTCTAATAAATTCTTCAAGTTTTTTTTTGTAATCTTCATCTTCGGCCGATGATGAATCTGGTGATTTTGATTGTTTCTGTAATACTTTTCCATCTGTTCCTGTAGGTTTACATTCAATGTAAATTTCATCACCTGGTTTAACTCCACTATTTGGTCCTTTTTCACTAAAATAAACATGTGGTCCTGATTTAATTGAAAGATTTGGACTATGAATTATATTTCTTAATTTTTTTAATGAATCTTTTGACATTGTTAAAAAAGTATCATCTTTGTGAAAAACAGTATAATGATGGTCACCATTACACGGAAACATAAAATACGAACCTCTATAACTATAAAATTGACTTTTTGGAACAAAACTATCTAAATTATATTGGTCTAAATTTAAATTTACATCCTCTCCTTCATTTTGTGTATATTTATTAGCATTAATAACGATTTTTCTTAAGATTTTTGAGGATTCACTACTTATCATTTCGTCTTCCCGAATTGGAATACATGTTATCATACTAATTCCTGTATCACTTTTATGTTCAATTAAAAATTCACCAGCAGCATGTTGCCCATCATATGTATGAATGGATGGAGAAAATATCATTACTTTTGTTACAAATAGTGATTGTCCATTATAAGTTACTGGCGTTTTATCATATGGACGATCATAAGATAATTGAAGGAATGTTTTTTTGTTTTTTATATTACATTTACTATTGTTATAACTAAAAAAATATTTACATTTATTGTCGCACTTATCTCTTACACCAGTTCTTGAAATATTTATAGGAGCTGTTGATTCTAAACAAGCCATTTTATATATAACTATATAAATATAAAATATAATTAAATTTATATAGAATGACTAATGTTAAAAAAAATATTAAAAGAAATAGATTAAAGTCAACATTTAGAAAAAAAAATAAAAATTTAAGAACATCAAGTATTAAAAATAATAAATCTAAATATAAAAAAAAAAACAATAGAAAGAACCAACAAAATACTATTCAAATAAAAGTTGGTGGTGCTCTAGGAGTAAAAAATCTTTTTTCCAAACAATTAAAAATTAAAAATATTATAAAAAAACCAGAACAAGAGAAAGTAGAAGAAAAAGTACAAGAGAAAGTAGAAGAAAAAGTACAAGAGAAAGTAGAAACCTTAGATAAATTAACATCAGAAGAAAGAAAAGAACAAATAAAATTAATTATTAAGTTAATTAATGATATTGATGACTTTACACAAATTAATACTAGCAATACAGATAATAATCCAGAAATAGTTAAAAAAGTTAAGAATGATGTATGGGACAAAATGGATGATTCTGTAAAAGAATTTTTTATTACCAATAAATTAGATTTGAACGCACATTTTAAAGAAGAACCAATTGATCCATACAAAATAGCCAAAGAATTACGAAGTGTTTTTCAAGAAGACAAACCTGGTGAAAAAATGTATTATGGTCTTAATAAAAAGGTAAAATTAGATTTACAAAATTTATTATATACAGTTGTAGGTAAAGATGCCAATGGACAAATTCCTAGCAAATTTGATAAAGATAATGAGGATCATAAATTAGCATTAGATATTTTGGATTTAATCACTGATAAATATGATTTTAAGAAAAAAAGACATAAAAGTTGCACTGTTGAAAATCATATTAAAACACTTGCACAATTTATAAATACATTAAATAAACTTAATATTAAAGATGAAAACATTGGATGGAAACAAATAAATGGAAATTTAGTTATCATGTTTGATGGATTGCTACCAGAAATAAAAGAATTTTTTAATAAATATGATTTTGATTATAATAAAATAAATAAAATGAAACATACTATTTCTGGAAAAGAATACAATCCAAAAGAAAAAATAACCGAAGCTCAAAATAAATATATGAAGATTTTTTCGCCTATATGGAGAGATAAAGAAAGATATACGAACAGAAAATCTAAATTAATAGATATATTTGATGGATTAGACGAAAATATTAAAGATGACGATGATGATGAAAATTGTCGAGATAAAATTAAGACAACAAGAGAGAAAATTATAAAAGTATTAGATGATAAGTTTAAAGCAAAGGCAGCACTACATGATTCAGATAATGATGCAAAAAAAGATTTATCTAAAACTATAAATGAATCGGTTGATGATAATGAAGAAGGACCTATTAAAAAAGATGTTGCTATTCTTCATTTAAAAACATTAAAACAATTTATTACAAATATTATAAAACTTAAAACTAAAAAAGATAAGATTTTAGAATCCGTAAACCAAAACTATAATAAATTACCAAATCAAATAAAAGCAAATTTTATAACAGATGGATTTGCGTATGAAAATTTATATAAAGCCAAAAGCGTTGGATTATTAAAATCTGGAGTTACAAAAAAGGCCGAAAAAATTTATCAAGATTTTAAAGAAACCTATTTAAATGAAAGTGGCATTGATGATTTAACATCTTTAATAGATAATTTTAAGGAATTATCCGAAAATGTAGAAGAAGAAAAAGTAGAAACCCCTCAAGAAGAAGAAAAAGTAGAAA
>Ga0115008_10000966_pt1 | contig 22515 bp, 15 predicted proteins | sample FraStrMetagenome_FD_87164 | JGI IMG/M metagenome (GOLD analysis project Ga0115008, IMG submission 87164) | Marine eukaryotic phytoplankton communities from Arctic Ocean - Fram Strait ARC3M Metagenome | ecosystem: Environmental > Aquatic > Marine > Oceanic | place: Fram Strait | collected...
CATCCCACAAGTCATCACCGCAACGTAAGATCAACTTACGTATCAAATTCTGTTTCAAGCTATCCTAGCAAACGGCACTGCAAGGGTGTGTTGAAACCTTCAAACCGTTACAAACCGTTGCACGTTAAAAACCGTTGGAAGATCCACTCTAACGAGTCCCGTAGCAAATCATGCTCGAAACACACATAGCACCAACTCATAAATATAATCAACATTCGTAATTAATTTCAGAGTTTCAACATCTCTTTGTCAACTAGGTTCTATGCTAGCTAGTGTCGATCGATCGGCTAATCTATGTTACACATGTAAGTCTGCTCGAATCTCCAAATATTGCTTAATATTCAAAATGTCAGTCTTCAGAAATTCAAGACCTGCATCTCCTTCCCAATGAAATCGATTCGACATATGACTTGTAGGGATCCGGGAAACTCTGATGCATCGATTCGTTGCTCTAACTAGAGCGGTACTCGTTCGAGCATTGATTAGACCCCTTTTTGTTGAATATGGCTTGTCCCATTCTTCTGCAAGTAACTTTGCAAGCCTCTTGAAAGACGATTTAGCTTCGAAATCTTACAATCCGTCCGTCGATACCACGAAAGGTGTGAAATGGCGACGTTGGTTCTCGCTGGGTCTGCAATATCAAAACCTTCTTGAGTGGCAAGTAGTAAGTTCATATAATTCTTACTGTTAATGTTTTACGAGAATATTAATCAGTCTATCGCGATCGGCATTCAAAAAGTAGGATGAAGAGGAAGTACTTGGCTGGTGCGTTTTGGTACCGTTGGCACGCATCGGAGCAGGATTAATCATAGGTTCGCATCGGATACGGGATGGACTATAGATAAGTGCTAGTAGGTCTCTGAGTTCATCATGAGTTTCGTCGTGTCGAGCTGTGACCAGACTACCTTTTTTGCAATCAAGGGCGTGATTCACGTCGAACTTCTTGGACTCGTCACAACCATCGCAAGAAGTTGGTAGATTCTAAGATAAACGTGCATATCAGAGCATTAGGGCATCACGAAATTCTTTCGAAGATAGAATGGTTTCGCTGACGTGCGAAGGCATGACGCTGAGCCAGTTTCCTGTGGTCTTTGCTTGTTTCAAGGAACGTTGAGTATCCTAGGGGAACTGATCGATTTTAGACTTGAACTTCGCTGCTTAGTCTGCCTTTATATAACCCCATTATTCTGGCATAATCTTGTTTCTGCATTCGACATTGTCAGCTGGACTGTTTTAATCTAGACTTCTTAGAGCGGATAGTGGGAGCGGTAAAGAGTGCTTGGCTTATTGCACTCTCTAGCATTGGTTTTTGAATTGGTTAGATATAGCTTTTAAGTTGATCTATCAATCATAACGATGGCGTCGAACTCTCCTCGTTCCATCAACTACAAAGAAACTCATTTCGAATTCCCAGCGCCAATTTGCATCCGTGGCGAGTCGACAACAGACCGCAGGCAGTAGACGACTTGATGATTCTCAGGAGTAAACAAAAGGCCAATGCTAAGTCTGTCGCCAGGGTGAGGCCTGGGACACCTCGATCTTGTCCTCTCCCCAAATCGCTATGCGCTTCTCCGCAAAGTGCAACAGACGAAACTATACAGGTACTCTGGTAATCCCACAAGGTGATTATTCATCATCGTCATTTGAATCCGTTCCAGTGCGACAACACGGGCAAACTATAACACCTTGGCAACAGTTTCAGTAAATGCAGATGATGTTTAATTGAATAATGATGATGAATAATTAAATTGCAAAAATTAATCGTAATAACAATCGTCGTCCGCATGCAACTCATCGCTATTGTTGGACGCATGGTAATTGCGGCCACAATAATAACGAATGCAGAGCTCTTGCAGATTGTCAAAGCCCGAGATTTCCAAAATGAGATGGATGAAAGCACGCGCAATGTACGCAATACCTGACGGTGTGGGGCAAGAAATACTAGTTAAATTTATATTAATAATGTAAATACTTATCCTTTAGTCCTATCTATACTTACTTCCTCAATCTCCTGGTTTCGTTAGCTCGAATAACCTACGCTTCACTCTTTGCAAATGATGACAATGGTGCGTCTCGTCATGAAAACGCCAACTATTTTTCCTTGGTAGTATTAATCTTTCATTTTTGATTATTTATTATTGGTTTGAAGTATCTTTGGCAATAGAGCCATCTTTATTCTCAACAAACCACTTCTCAAAGCTTTCGATGATTTGACTTTACGTTTCATTATATTAAACATATTATCGTACCATCTATATGCTTTTTGATTTTGGTTGAAAGAATTTGTCAGTAGCTGATTATCTTTTCGCATAGTTTTTTGAGTCTGTTGTTGTTACTGTAGCTAACCAGCATGCCTGAACGATGCAACTGATATCAGAAATGGAATCTTCTGGTCGTCCTGATTTTAGAACACCCAAAATTTGCATCGATCTAATGAGTACAGTAAAAGTTTTCAAGACGCTGAGGATTGATGTTAGTCTAAACTTAGTCGGATTTGATGTCTATGGTTGAGTCAAATTGATTATTTTCTGAAATGAAATATGCAATATACACATATTATCGTACCATCTATAAGCTGTTTGATTTTGGTTGAAAGAATTTGTCAGTAGCTGATTGTTTTTTCGCATTGTTTTTTGATTGGCATGCCTGAACGATGCAACGGTGTCAGAAATGGAATCTTCTGGTCGTTCTGAGTTTAGAACACCCGAAATTTGCTTCGATCTGATGAGTACTGTAATTAGTCGAAACTTAGTTGGATATGATGTCTATGGTTGAGTCAATTGATTATTTTTTGTAAGGAGATATGCAATATACAGTTACACTTAGTTTCTGAAAGAAAGTAGAAGAAGTCCATGAAGCTGTACCAATTTGGCTCGTAAATAAATAACAAAATCTAAAGCAGGGACGAAAAGCGGCTTCATGAGTCGATGGGAAATTGATTCGATGGTTGACTTGATTTGTTTATTACTTGATTGATGCAGGGTGGCTAGATGCAAAAACAAAAGTTGGATCGGTTCGATAATCTAGAGACTCTTAAACTTGCCTCAGTAACAAAAACGAGCTCTATGGTTTGCATCGATTTCCAGCTTCAACCTTATCTATCTTGTCCTATAGCGTCGAACAAGCTAATTTAAAAATTCGTTCAACATGCGCTATGAAACAATTCTTCCCATTCTAAGCGAACGACTTTTGGAAATACTTATCAAACTATTCGAGACTTCACTCAGAGATATAGGGACTAGGGACGTAAAGTTTTGCAATTTAATGGACTCTAGAGTCAATCAAAGTATTCATCGCCCTCTATTCGTCCGACCGTCACTATTTTCGTTATTCCGACTTACATGAATACATTTGAATTTTTCCTTCTGCGTATTGACAAATTGTATTGGGATAACGCTTTCATAAACGTTAGCAAATTCATTCATTGCGTAAAACAAATAGCTTAGGAATTTCTTCATAATTCAAGAAAAGAAAGAGTCGAAAACTACGTCATCGAGTCGTTCGCCGTCGGTTCGCGATCGCTTCGAGCAGAGTAGCCTTTGACTGTTCCATATTCAACTTTGTATTAAGTAAATGACCACCTTTACGCTTTGTATTGATATTTTTAAGCGCAGCCCTTTCTGTTCTAGCCCATGTATCTTTTGATAATTCGATTTGATTTGTAAATGTCAGCAGTGCTTGAAATATGTTGGCCGTCTAAAGCACAAAAAATTAGTTCATGGCGCTCAACAGAGTAGAAAATTTTAAAAGCTCACCTCGCATATCATCGTATCCTCGGCAAAGTAATCACAAAGACTAGTACACGATACTTTTGTGCGTTCCATTGCCTCCATTGCATGTCTTAATGAAGCTTTTGCACTGATTAAAAATTCACCACACTTGGCAAGAAATTGTCGGCTGTTCTCATTTTTGTATCCAGGTAGCGCATCAAAGTCCTCTCTTTCGTATGACACAGTACGTTCTGCAGAATTCAAACGCAACCGAATATCATCTAAACTACTCTTAATGTCTCGTAAATTTAAACGAGAAGCGTCTCGAACGAAGGATTTGTTTTTATTCCAAAAGCAGAGTACATCTGAATCTAATCCATTCTGCTTAAGCATAGTGTGCACGACGTGATCCAGGATAGTGGTCTTTTTGTCAACCCCTTTCTTTTTTACCGCCTTTAGGAGAGATGCCAAAGTTATTCCGTCAACTTTAGGCTTCCCAGCAGCTTCGTTCATAAGATTGCCTATGGCCAAAATTTTCCGAAGAAAACTTGCTAAACATTGATTGTTAATCACTTCTTTGCATGCACTTTCTAAGACACCAAGGACTTTCACAGCATCTCTTGTCAAATCGCCAAATTGAAGATAAAACAAAAACGAATTCAATTTTTGATCGAAACGAGGCACATTCGAGACAGCCATGAACCACTGTTCCGCACGACCAAGGCCGCAAATATCACCATCATACTCTTGGATTTTAGAAAGCTCTTCATGAGAAGGAAGAAGGAGAGTCATGTTTTGAAGCTTTTCAGAATCGAGTTTTTCCGTTGAAAATGAAGAAACGCTTTGACACAACTCGTCGAAAGATTTGAAGCCACGGAATTGGGCTAGGGCAATTGCAATATTATTTCCTCGTTTTGCATCCACAAACGTACGAGCTATTGGCTCCCTTTTGGGAAGAAAGCGTTGTGAGTTCTGTGGTGACCGCGCCTGCGTGCAAAATAATTTCACAAGACTGCCTAGCTCTTCATCGTCAATTTCGTTTTCCATGTGACCTGCCCACATTGATTTGTGCAACTTTTCTTCATCTATTGCGTTCCAATGAATTTTTTGCATCTTTACTGAAGTTCGTCTCGATGACAAATGTCCAAGTTGCTGCTTTCGAGATGTACAAGCACTTATTGGAGAATCGGCGTCAAAACGTTTACGAAAATCGTCTACAAAAGTCTCTTTGATCCCGTCTGATTTCATTTTAAGGATAACCGCAGCGACAGGGACACCTACGTTCATCATTCTTATGTATTTGCTGAGCTTAGGATTATCTTCTAGAGATGACTGGTCTTGGCAATTATTTGAAGTCGTATTTCTTTCCTTACATTCGTCTTCTCGGTGCATCGCGGTGAAGGGTGTTAGCAATGACTCCGATAAACCTTCTTGTTTCATCTTGTGCTGTACAGCAGACAGTGGCACTCCGACTGAAACCATCTTTGAAAATTTGGTCAATATTGGATTGTACTGATTATTTGCAAAAGTTTGTATTGGACTACCTTCCTTCTAGACAAATGTACGAAAACCGAAGTACGATTAAAAGAGAGATCAATAAAGTTCGGAAAGTTGATACCTACCTTCTTCAAATAGTTAGATAGATCGTCAGAAAATATATGCATATCTTTCTTGGAAGATTTAATTATACATGAAGTACCATTACTCTATATTGATCAATGGAATATGAGGAAACGCAACGTTCGTATATGTTGATAATTGAAAACTGCTAACCTTCGAAAGAGGACATGACTTTGTAGCAACCATCGAGCGCTGTGATTTGATTGCTTCTAATAATGCACCCCTAGCAGTTTTTGAGGTATGATCGAAGGCCTTGCACATGTCGCTTTGCATACAACCAAGATCTTTTACTCCACTGCTAGGCGATTGACTGTTAGTCCTAGGGCTAGATACAGAGGAAAAAATCTTCGGTCCGAAAAAACTTTCGTCTCTATCCTCTTCCGTATTTTTCAATATTTCCATATTCTATGTGCATCCGTTACATGTTGAGAAGAAGAAACGACGCTCAGACATTTTGTCAATGAAAGACTACTAACCTTCGACAGAAAACATGTCTTTGTCGCAGCAGTGGTGTGCTTTGATTCAGTTACATCTAGTAAAGCTTCCCTAGCACTTACACAAGTATGATCAAGGGCAGTATGCATGTCACGTTGCACGCAACCTTGAGCTTCTATTCCATCGCTGTGGAATTGGACCTTGGTCACGAAGCCAGATTCAGGGGAAGTAATGTTCTTTCTGTCATCTCTATCCTTTCCCGTACTTGCCAACTTGAAGTCTTGATTCTATGTACATCAATTGCTCGTTGAGAAAAGCTAAAGCCTGAAGTAATTCTTAACAGACTACTAACCTTAGATGGTGAACATGACTTTGAATCAATCGTCGAGCGTTTTGATTTGATTGCGTCTAGAAGTACCTCCCTAGCACTTACACATCCGCTATCGGGGAGGATGTTTTTGTCATGTTGTATGTAACCGAAAGCTTCTTTTCCTTTGCTGTGGGATTGAAGCTTGCGATCACTAAATCCACAGGCAAGGTCCGTTTCCGAATCCTCTTTTTCTCTTCCCTCTTTGGTTGCCAACGTTGAGCCATCATTCTATACACGTAAAAAAGATTAGGAAATGCAATGCTCAAACATCTAAAATCAGAAGAGCACCAACCTCGCATGAAAAGAATGATTTTTTGGTGACCATCGTAGGTTTTGACTTAATTGTGTCAAGTAATGCCTCCCTGGCACTTACACTGGCGTGATTGGTCGTTTTGGGTTTGCAATGTTGAATGCAACCGTGAGCTTCTCTATCTTCGTTGCGGGATTGAAGTTTGACGGAACAACCCGACGCAGACCTGGCTATATCTGTTACGCCATAACCTATCTCACTATCCTTTCTTACAGTTGATGTCGTAGAATCGTGATCCTGTATGCATCAATTCAATATTTTGGAAAGGCAAATTTAAAGCAAAAATATAGACGACAACTCACCTTGCACAAAAAAGATGAAGTTTTAGCAACCGTTGTACCCATCAATTCTATGGAACTCAATTTTTCATTTGCTGATATATGTTTGGTATCTTGTTTGAAGACAGTATCCGTCGTTTGTTTGTCTTGTGATCCTTGGTCTGCCTCTGTAGAATTCAACCAGCTTTGATGACTAAATTTCATCTTGAGCCTTTCTTCCATATCAATACCCTTTTCTTGATGTCGAATTAGCCTCGTTTGTTCTTCGTTGGCAGACAATTGTGAGTGAGTCAATATGTGATTATCTGAGAAAGGGCTACTAAGCTTGTAATCACAATAACCGACAGACATATTCGTCGATTCGACTTCTTTGTTTGAATTTATCTTACCTGCAAGGTCAGCTTGTAACCTGGCCGGTGAAGAATATGATCTCGAAGTCTCTGGAGTACTTTGAGAATGGTTTTGAGAAGGTGGTTTTGCTCCCAGATTATTTGTCAGTAGATGCATATGACATTCCCTTGTAGCATCCGAGTAATTTTTCTGAATTGATGGTCGAAAGATAAAGCCACTATCTTCTATATTTTGTTCATTCATTTGTTTGCATTTAGACGATATATCGGCGTCGTTCTTTCCTGTATGGTTTCTTTTTATATTTTTCTCGATTTCTCTAGTCAATTCCCCTCTCATTAAAGTCGATAACTTTTCAGATTTTAGAGAGCACGAGATAGGCTTGTGAAAGGAATGTTCACGTTCTTCATATTTCTTTTCAGTTGCAATCCCTGAATCATTTGTTAATTTTTTCCTCAGTATTTGATTTTCGTCGCCAACTTCTGTGCATATTTGAGAAAAAGATTCTGACATTCCTCTCTGTGGGGATTCACAATTACGAGGATCGTCCCACTACAAAGTCATTTTACATATGAGAAAGATAATTCGTTACCAAATCGCCAGCAAATGCCTTAAACTTACGACACTCCACCCATCTCTAGGCCTAAAGAAGTATTGATGCCCATCATAATGATTAATGTGCCACTCATCATCTCCAAAAAGAAAAGCTGTTTGATCTACCTTTTCAAAAGGTACATTTTCAATATTTATATTTGAACCAAAGTGTTGAAGACGGGCTGCATCTCTAACGCTAGTTGAATGTAATCCTGCATTGTGCTGGGCTCGACGGAAAGAATACATGTGCTCACCAGCGAGGTTCCATGCATTATCGATTTGCTCTGAAGGGAAATGGTTCTCTTGGTCTGTAATCATTGCGTTATTTGATTGTTCCACCTTACCTACATCTATCGACAAAACGGAAACTGATCCACCTAGTCCATTATCGTTTTGAGTTTGGTTTGGGAACACGCGACACTTTTCTGGACGCTTTTGAAAGTAACTCCAATAGGAACCATCTGAAACATTAAATTCTTTTCCGCTCGAAGTGTTAGTGAGAAGGTCTAGTTTCTTTTTTGCAGTATCATCAAACTTCAGTAATATAGATGCTATATTGTGTCTTCCAAGCGACGATGCCATTTCAAAAGCTGAGTACCCTTCAGGAGTGAGAATACTGTAATCCGCTGCAGTTTCCAAAAGAGCTCTTGCGCACTCAACTCGATTTGCTTTGATTGAGAGATGTAAACTCGTGTACCCATAGTGATCTTTTTCGTCTATCAAGTCATCTACATCTACACTTAAGAGGAACAAGAGACAATCAAGATGGCCGCCAAGTGAGGCGGAGTGAAGGCAAGTTCGGCCCTGGGCATCTATCAAAAGCAGACTAGATCCGTGATCGAGGAGGAGTTTGAGCATAGGCATATTTCCACAGCGTGCTGCTACCAACATCGGTGCTTCTTTACTATCGTCCTCATGATTGACTATGATTTTGTTTGCTCCGCTTTGAGCGGCTGTCTCTAATATCAAACGAGCGCAATCAATGTTTCCTCCAGAAACAGCTGCTTGAAGGGCAGTCTGGCCAAATGTTGGATGAGGATCATTTTTTGCCCCTCCCTCTAAAGCAATTTTTACGATATCAACTTGCCCCATCCGACATGCCGCTATTAGTATTGTGTCACTCTTAATGTCATCTTCAAAAATATCAACTGGGCAACCACGGTGAAAAAAATCTGCAACAATATCTACATTTCCCTGGCGTGCGGCCATAAAGAGAGGTTTTATATTTTCTTCAAGTTCCCAATACTTTGATGATTTAGAAATTGTGGATATAGGTGGTGACGATCGTCGGAGACTCCTTGTAGGTATCCAAGGAGAGCCCAAATTAGTTGAAGGCAATTTTAGATTTTGAATTTCCTGCGCAACAAAGTGTCCGGGCATGGTACTGGACCTTTTTGTTTGCTCAAGCAATTCATTTAAAGATGAAAACCAGCATTGAGCATCCTCGATTGATTCGGCACAAAAGTCGACCGTCCGTTCACGGCAAATCAATGAAAAGCACAGCGAAGCATGAGGAAGAGAACTTGCACCATTTTTCGCTGCATGGGTACAAAATGCCTGTGTTTCATAACCATATTTAATATTAAGAACAGACGACAACCGTAGTTCTTTCCATTGCCTCTTACTAGTGGATATATAGGAGGAGGCATCGCACCAGGCAAGGATAAATGGGAATGAAACGTATTCCTTTCCAATACATAAACCATCCCCTCCTACAACGGCTACTTTCACACAAGAGTCATGCGTGACCTGACGTCGCAATTGCACAAACCGATCTTTTATTTTTGATGAAGAACGTCCGATTTTAGTATGAAATGGCACTTTACGAAGAAATCCACCATCCCAAAGTTTGTCAGATATTACAAAACGGCAATCAGTTGAATTACAATACGTTTCAATCGGTGCCATATTTTCGGTAGATCAAACTATCAAATGATTACGTTTCTAAAACTCCTGCTGTTTATATAATGCAAAGAATGTTTCATTTTGGGCTTAGGTCCAAATCCCTCATCTCGTTCCATTCTCGACAGGCACTTTTACGTTGTTTTCTATATTACTACTCTTTTATACCTCGGTATATTGTGTCTATCGATTTTCCTCCATGTTTCAAAAATTACCTCATTGCCATTCATCATTAACTTTCAATTTATTGTCAAAACCGTTTCATTCTTCTTCTCTTGTTTTTTGTATTTACAATGAAAAAAAAAAGTTTTTGGTTTTAAAATAACAAGGTCAGAAACAATATGGCATTATGAAATACCGGTAGATCTATCAATATATACATGTATCAATACGTCAATACGTTGTCAGTTTAGTCGTGGGCTCCTCTCTCCGTAAAATAACGGCTGCCGCTGGAATCACTTGACACTTGACTGCTTAGTATTTTTAGGAACGATGTCCAAACGTAGTGTCATTATTTCCTGTAGCTGTAGCAACGCAGGATATAAATTATGGGGAAAAGAAAGAAACTTACATTTGAAAAGGAGGCACATTCACAAGAGACAAGAGTAGATGAATAAACTGTAACCTCTCTCTTCAAATACGGTACTCAGTCCGTCAGTCCGGTGATGTAGTTTTGGGTACTTGAGCTAAATATGTACAGGAACGTTTGTAAAAGATACATTTTCCCCAAATCGACCCAGACGACGAAAGACAGATACAATTTTACACCTCAAAGTTAGTAATTATTCTGTTGGCTTAGAAGATCGCCTGAGGATTGACGAGTTTTCCTGCAACGAAAACAACATACACAGGATCCGCTTCCATGATTGCGTCTGCTTCAGGTCCATCGATTGGCCAAGTAGTCATATGTGGCGCCGGCGTTATCGGCACGTCCATCGCATATCATCTAGCGAAGCTGGGAGTGACCTCAGTAACAGTCATTGATCCGGTTGGGTTAGCTCCAGCTGCTAGTGGGAAGGCTGGAGGTTTCCTAGCGTTGGATTGGAATCCGGGACCGCTGGATGAACTTTCTCGTAGGTCGTTTTATTTACATGAAAAATTGGCTGAAGAACTTAATTTAGACGAAACTTGCTATCGTAGATTATCATGTGAAGCTGTTGCAATTGACGGAAGTTCGACCCGACCGTCACAGAAAAAGCTTCACAATGTCCAATGGGCAGACATTGGCGTTTTAGGGAGTCAATGTATGGGAACTACTGAAACGATAGCGCAAACGCACCCTCGGACGTTTGTTGAAGCTATGTGGAAAGAAGCGGAACGAATGGGCTGTTCGTTGCGTTTAGGGACTGTGAAAGATGTAGTCATTGATGACATTATCGACGAAAGTAAACACAAGAAGAAATGCTCTGGTGTCATATTAAATGATGGAGATCAAGTTACAGCCGATATAGTAATTGTTGCTATGGGTCCTTGGTCGTCAAACCTGCCGTCCATAGACATTCCAACTATGTATGGACAAAAGTACCACTCAGCAATATTGCGACCAGAGAGAATTCTAAACCAGGCAGTGTTTTTCCAAGGCTTAGGCGACCCAGAGGTATACCCCCGACCAGATGGAGATGTATATGTTTGTGGTTTTCCAGATCCCCCTACCATAGTCACCGAAAAACCAGGTCAAGTAGAAGTCAGACCCGAGGCAGTTGATAGGTTGATCAATGTCGCAGGTAAAGTTTCTTCTGAATTAGCTAGTGCAGAGGTAAGCCGGGAAAAGTGTTCTAGCTGTTATTTGCCAATAGTAGGAAATGGATTACCGCTTATAGGGCCAATGCCAAATCTTAAGGGCGCATATGTTGCCACTGGACATTCATGTTGGGGGATCCTCAATGCACCTGCTACAGGAGAAGCCATGGCAGAGCTCATAGTGAACGGGAAGACGACACACGTTGATTTGACAAATTTTAAACCCTAAAAACGGAAGTGTGTCGTTCAAAAAAGACAAATACTTGGAGGCGAACTCCGGTTTTCGCAACGAAAATACCAATTCTGTGGACCTGCTCAGAAGATTCAAAGGGCATAATTCTAAGCGTGATATTGAATATTATCATAGAAATAAACATGCGTGAATGTAAAACGTAATACGTATTACTCATTTTTACTACAATTTAAATGGACACGATAGCTTTGAGAGTCGCAGCTCGATGGCAGCATGCTAGCATTCAGAGGATCTAAACATCTCCAAAATTTAAATTACAACCTTTCTATCTGCAGTTTTTTTCATAAAGGAAAGCATGCTCATTTCTTGGACCTTTGCTATGGGTCGCAGATGAATATTTGATTCGTAGATTTTAGGTCTCTCTAAATCAGCCCAATCATTAGCTCCGCCCCTGGAGTACAAACCACCGCCATGTGTCGACGTGTGATCTTTATCTATGGGCTCCGATGAAGGTGCCTTTTTAGATATCTTGCTTAATAATATAAAGTTGATTATTCCAAAACCGTACAATGTTGTCCAAAATGCAAACGTTTTCGGAACACCGTTCGCCAATAAAGCAGCATTCATGGCAGTCGATGCAACCAGTGTTGTCGAGTAAGTCATGTAGCATGCAATTAAGCTGCTGAGATATTTTCCATCCTGAATCGTATCCAAACCAAATACTAGAGCTGCATTCATTATATGTTGAACTACAATCTGAAGCAAATATGAAATGAAGAATGAAACCGTGGTCGCGTGGCGATTGACAAGTTTTGGTAGGCTTTGAGAATTTCTCATTAAACCATGCTGATAGAAATTTCTTTCAATAAAAAAAATACGACGTTTCCAAGGGTACCACTTATTGCAAATCGAAAGAATTGAGGTATTGCAAACCATGTCTTACATACATGAGATGCAGCGGGGATAATTAAATCATTCATTGTTTACAATTCCACAAACTCAATTATGATTTCAAACTGCCAAGAATTTAAGCACTTGTATCGCATGAATCTCCAATCTATACATTCAACCAAATCAAAGGGTGCAATCAAAACTTAGTAATATTGCGCTTTATTATGAATGGAATAGTCGAAAGAGAGAGAGAGACTTCATTCAATTGTCTGATAATTGTGCGAACCTTCAACTTGTTTCACTAATATATAGATATTAGTACATATATATAATATATATTTCAGAGAAGCGAACGTTCCGATTTTGTGATAAAACGGATGACGAGTGACGAGTGACGTGTAACAAGTAACGAGTGGCAACATTGCGAACTGCGATGATGCCTTGCTGACGTCAAAGTTCGGATATAACCTTTTTTGATACACACGCATCGATGCTCATAAAATTGATATTTGTGACATTTTTGATACGAAAGAGCCGAAAAATAGAAATTCGTCTTGTGCACATCGGCAACAAAGTCCAACAGTCAGTCAATACAAGATAAACCAACTACATGCACTCAGGCGGTAGCCCTTATGTCGAGACGAATGATTATTCATCGTACAGCATTCAGTTACGGCTTTGTGTTTCGTTCGTAGATACCCATACGTGATCTGATAAAAAGAAATCAAGCACACAAGATTCGTCGATACGTAGACATGAATTACAACAAAGGTGTTATAAACAGTCGATCAGATCCTCGTCATGTACCTGGATTATTTTCCCTGAACTCCTCATCGCCTTTTGATCAAAAACAGCTGCAGCACCAACATCAAAATCAACAACCAGAATCGATATCGAATGAAACGAACAGTGATGCTATTGCAGTAGAATTATCTCCTTGCTCGGTACATCCGTACTCGTCCCTTGCCATTTCGCCGGATGGTAAATATGCTGTGTTGGCGAGTAGAGATGTGTTGCGATTCGTGTATGTGGAATCAACGAAGGAGATGCGTCAAATAAGATATATTCGTGTGACGTCCATATTTTCCCAACCATCCACAACTTCGTTGTCTAAGTCGCAGCAGAGTCCTCAAACGGTGTCGCTATCTAAATCCCAGCATGGACCCGTGAGGGCCGATGTTTCAATAACGAATGTGGCCTGGTCAAACGTTCATTTGCGTCAAGAGTTAGATGGTTCGCAAGCGTCACATTTAAGTGCAGAAATAGATAAATCACAACATAATATTTATGGTAGAGATTACACCGAATCAAATCAGCTTTCACACTCTTCCGCGGATGGGAATGATTCAATTAGTTCAGTAGGGATGCAAGCCTCATTGATAGCAGCGTGTGCATCTAATGGAGTTGTCGTTATTTGGAGATCTAAGGAGTTATTTGGAGTAACAGAAAGCAATGGGATAAATGCGAATGTTGGTGGGAAAATCAATCAGCCAGAGGCTGTATTGGCAGAACATACCAGAGCAGTGAATGGATTGGCTTGGCACCCCACAAAATATGGTTTGCTGCTTACAGCGAGTCAAGATGCTTCAGTTAAAATTTGGGAATTCGACAGACCTTCCAAAGAAAGCCAGCGAAAGCGCGAAAGCCTTAATTTGAGGTCTTTATTTGGTTTGTCGTCTGGTCCAAGTACGACCTTTACTCCTTCTAATGTCTCACATCCTAAATGGCGCTGTGTTGCTACGATAAAACCTAAAAGCGACGCTATTCGAGATATAAAGTGGTGCCCAAATAACGAGAAATTGTTTGCATTGGTGACTGATTCCGGGTCTCTGATAGTGTATCATCATGATTTACTTGCACGGTAAGCCTTGGAATTGATGCAATTCTTTCCTTTTAATGCGAACTAAAAATCAGATACCCACAAAGACCTTTCGTCAAATTTTCTTGCCATTCTGGACAGGCATCGTGCCTTGATTGGCATCCCAGGATGCAATACGTCATAGCGACGGGCAGTGGACGCGAAAAGAATTTGAAAGTCTGGGATTTAGAAGAATATTTCAAAGTGCATAAACAAGATAGTTCAAGCGGAGATTACGATCATAGCCGTTTTCACAGGAGGTTTGTTTTTCGTTTAAATTTCTAATTACTATTCATACTGCAAATAGCTCACATCTTTATAGCTCGTCAACTGTGCATTACAACACGATTGGGTACAATGAAAGACATCACGTAGGATCTGTACAGCATTTGAAACGTTCTATGTCTGCAATTAATTTAGGTTATCGTCCTTCGGCAAAGGCCATTCATACGTTACATATTGCAGCACCAGTCACTCATTTGAAATGGAGGCCCCCTCGAGAATGCGCTTCTCTACCAAGTGGAGACCCTCACAATTCAATGGTTTTTGTGTCGACTGCTCCAAATAGTGCTGCCGGTGGAACTGGATCAATTGAACTATGGTCTTTGTCAAGGTAAATATTAACCATAGCATCTCTTTTTTTCAGGATTTTACCATTATTTATCATTATTGAATGCCTTTTGTCCAGACCATTTTTGCCTTTAAGTAAAGTGGAAGGACACTCACCTGGTGCTGTTGTCGATTTCTGTTGTGTTAATGGAAATAACTACGAGGATAGCTTATTTTTGGGTCCGTCCTCTTCACGACCAAAATGGCAACATGTAATTAGCGTTGGTCGTGATAAGAGGTGCTTAATTCAAGATTTTGCCAGGTATGTCTTGCTACTATTATCCAATTTACAAATGTAAACTCCTGATCAGCAATTCATTTTTGAAGAGGTCAACGACCAATTGACCAAGTTCCTCTTTCTACGTTCGCACTTGGCACTTTGGCACCTTCTGAAACTCTTCGAGGATCTCTACAAATTGTATCTGTAAATCAAGCTGTCCCTTCTGGAAATGCAAACGACTTTCAACTTACACAATTGGTTTGCGACATCAATCAAAGGTTACTCCACTCATCAAATTGGCGACCTAAACATCAACAAATACCAGGTACGTACCCTTTTGAGGGTCGATAAAAAATTGTAGGTACTAATTAGTTGGGGCCATTTTATCGCAATAGATATTAGCCCTACTTTGAATAGTTCCATTATTGATGGATATATGATAAATAGTGTAGGTATAAGTGACATGAACAAAATGATTGTAGCTCCTGAGTTGCAATATTTATCGTACTTTGGCAGATCTTATTTGATGCATGTGACTAGTAAGTATACGACCCAATCTGCCGTTTGCGAATATAATTCAGAAGTCGCTGGAAAACTTGACGGTTATGGCCCCCTGGCGAGAATGTGGAAGCTCCTTTCGGCAATGGCTTGTGATGCCGAGACCCAACATAATTCGTTATCGATCAACCCTTTATCGTATGCACTGTGGCCAACCATTGAATCTTTATTAGGTGAACGGACAGAAGCTGGAGACGTGCAAACTTGTGTAGTTATTTGCGAAGTATTTGATATAGTTCACCCACCTGAACGTGGTAGTAACAATGTAGATGTTTCAGTACGTGTCCAAGGATTGTCGATTGAAGAGATTCGAGAATGGTATTCGTCCTACATAGATATTTTGCATTCCATGTCTCTTTTTTCCTTAGCCACAGCGCTTATTCGCGAGTGTAAAGACCCGTCAATTGCAGCATTAAACCAGAAATCGACGACGTACGTATAATTTAATTGCTACTTTGTATTATCCTCATATTTTTTTCACACAGTATCTGCGTTCTTTAGAATTCGAGAGAGTTGTCCAATTTGTTCCAAACCATTGCAAGAATGTGGACAGAAGCGCACAGACACAATGCACAATGGAAAACCTGGTATTCTGATCCATCAACCGATTCAAAGATGCGCGAATTGTCGGCAAAACGTTGGTCACTGTTTTATCTGCAATTTACCAGTGACAAGTGGTTTATTTGTTTTATGTCCTGGTGAGTCATGCTCCTTCACAATGATCGTAATGTTTTCTAAAAAATTCATACCCCCTTCTTTGTCCACTGACCTACAATTTGTTTATGCTGCGCCCCTGATAAGGTTGTGGTCATGGCGGCCATATGAAATGCGCAATGTCTTGGTTCAGTGATACAGACGGATTAGGTGAAGAAGTTTGTCCTACTGGATGCGGCCATAAATGTAATCTGAAGAAATATTTCAGTTGCTTGCCATCTGATGCGACATTTTTATCTGCCGAAAAATCACAGTGAGATTGCCATAGATTAATATAGATTTTGAAATGAGCCACGCGAAGAATTATTTAGAAAAAATCCGAGTACGGCGGTGACAATTCATAAACTTTCACACATTAACAAACTTGTTAATATTAAACTTATCGTCGATGTACATTGTCCGATAAGTACCCAAAAAATAAGTTCCGCTGAATGTGGGTAGGGAAGGTGTGCCTAGGTTTGTAACAATTCAGCTGGTGGAAGGCGCATGAATGCCATAAAAGATGTATTAACGATTCGACAAAGGTATTCCGTCACATCAAATCGATGCCTGTCAAGATTTTTATTCATCGAAGGCATATTGTGAATTTCTATTGAATGAGCGAGTTCCAGGAATAATGTACTTGACATACGTCGTTCCTAACTCTTGTAGCGTTATAGAATCTACTTGAAAGTACTTAACTTTAGCACAGACACACATCAGAGTATTTAAAAGTAGGAGGCGGTATACAGGTCAGAGCTATGTGATACTGAAAGCGATTTATGAGCTTTACTTACATACAATCAACCACACAGAGCCAATAGCAATCGTAAATAAGTATGCATTATTATTAAAACAATAACATGTCAAATAAATAACGGCCAACAAGGTCAGCGGTCGCTGCTCCCAATATGAGATGAGGCAGCAACAAAGTAATAGCTATAAATATTTAATGTATATAGTTTGCAATAAAACAAACAGTAGTCCAAAGATGCGCAATCCTTCAATGTCAGTAATTATTCGGTTACACGTGATCTCAAATAATTAGTAGCAATTTCCCCATTTTTTTCATAATCTTGTAGATAAATGTTGTTGAAAGATCTTGGAATAACAAAATATTGCTCAAACTCAACCCCCTGCTTAAGTTCGTAATTCCATACCAACGGAAATCTCTCGACATCTAAATATCGATGATCATTCTTTCGCACTTCTTCGCTAAAAAAGTTTGCCAATGCTTGGCTAACTCTAATCGCATCTGCCGAATGACAAATACCTTTCGCGTAATGAACATCTGTACCTGGGAATGTGCCAAATTCAAAATTATTCTTTTCTGGATGCCATTGAACAGCGTAGTAAGGATACATTGTAGTATCTCTTGCTTCCATGGATGAAACGAATGGGCGACCATTTAAATCATGACTGATTGATGTTACCTCAAAAAGATCTCTAATGCCTTCGTCGGCCATAAAATACTCAGGCTCGATACCCATTTGATGATGATTGTACGCAACCTCTTGTTCAGATGTAATTTCTCGAATATCTTTATCTGCAAACATACTCGAGTTTTCAATTCCATACTTTGTAAATTCGAGTAACAATGAAACATCATTAGCGTGGAAATCTCTCTGCAATGAAGATGGACCGCGGGATGAAGCCAGCTCAATCATTATTTCAAACCCAAGACAGGTACCCCATATTGGGAAATGACCCCCTTGCTCATTCAACTCATTGGCCATTTCCCACAGATTTCTTGCGACTTGTAACCCAGTTCTACCTGCACCACCGGGAAACAGCACCCCGTTGATTTGCCCAAATATTTTTTTCAGGTCTTCACCTCTAGTATCATCCGAATGAATAGAAATCGCTCTCACACCCGCACTTTCAAGCCACTTAATATAGCTCGCTGCAATATAGTGTTCCCCTTTCTCGTTGATACGCGTGAATACACCAACAACCGGTCGTTCCACGGCTTCAATAAATGGCCAGACGATGAAAAGTGACACTGAGATCAGCATTCGCAGTATTGTAAAAGGCATTGTTTGACGTTTGATTATTTCAAGTTTTGTCAGAAGAAAATAACCTTTGTATTATGTCGTCGTCGTTACGAGGTTTTCGCTTCATCATTCATCCTAACTTCAGGCTTGTGTTTTTCAAAAAAAAAATTCTGTTCTGTCTTTTCTTCGCTATGCTGGGAGACCCCGACTTGAACATTGGACCATACACATACAGGAGGACCAAGGGTGTGTGTACTCTTGAGGATGACATAAGTGTAAGTATCTACTTATAGAGTAGATTTCTACATGTAACCGCGTTCCGCGAGCCGCGAGCCAAGGATAAAGGATAGGTTCTAATGTGGTGTTTCTATTTTGGAGGAAGGTAAAGAAATGCATGAGGGCAGCGAAGTGTAGTACCGGGGGTAATGGTGTCATTGAAATCGAGCTTGTTGCAGCTCGCGAGTACTCATAAACTGTTGACTAAATGAAGGTGATGAAGTTGTGTGTCATTTTATTGATGTATTTGTATCTCTCCGTATTGTGATGGCTATGGCCATTGATATATTTGAGAACTGTGGACAGATCTGACATGTGACAAATTGCTTCAAAACGGCATTTTGGTGAACTTCATGCGGGTTCCGAGAAGATCTAACCCAATTCAAAATTAAAAGAAAAATACTTTAGCTTATAAGCGATATCATTTGATAAGTCCCGTGAGGAATTGCACAAACGAGGTATTGATTTGACGTTGAGACAATGAAACAAAAGATCCCGCGAATGAAGATCAATTTCATAATCCATATGATTGATCATCTGTTATTCGAAGATCATTATGGACCTTTTCATCTTTCTAATGCTGCATCTCTTTGAAGAACCTCTCTTGAAAATTTGCAAAGGAATACAGCCTTCTCTGTTCTTGGTACAAGTAGCTGATTCGAGGATGCAACTGGGTTCGCCATTTCGTTTTCATCCATTGCCACATTATGTGCTGTTACGCGAGCGGGGAAGCCAGCACTTTGGAGAACTCCTGGAAGTAAATTAAAAAAAGACAACTAGATAAGCTACATACGCGAAAGTAGGCATTTAACAATATGTACACCCACCAGAGATTATTCCAGAAATATACGAATCAACACTGAGCTGACCTAAGTCGGATGGGACCGAAATATAGGAGGAAGTTATGGGCATGTAGTCTACAATCATGTACTCGTCATCATTATCGATACTTCGTTCCAAAGAATCAGCAGCCCTTCCGAACAATGATTTCCAAATGGTACCCGAAACAAAATGCAATATAGACATGAGCCTCGTCTCTCGTTTATATTCCTTCGATCGAAATGCTGCCAATTCGACCGCTTTTAAACCAACGTCATATCCTGCTTCCTCGAGACGACGTTCTAAATCCGAAATGCTGGTGACCTTATTTTGGTGGTATTGAACGAGTTCTGAAAATAAGTAGGCGAAAGCACTCAAAGACACGGAACCTTGATCATTCGAACGCCTTATAAAACATATAGACGAAATTCTCATTAGTTCATATACAAATACATATCACGTTAAGCTTTTATTGGAACTCACCATGCTACTTTGGGCAATGGTCGATCCAAAATATTCATCTGCGCATTAGATCGTCCGTAATTCATTATAACACTTTAATTGACTCAACCAAACTCTAATAAAATCCTATCGACGTTGCCAACGACTTTCTCAAATGTCCTTACTTTTTAATCCTTCTTATTGCACAATCAAACACAACAAGAGGATATTTATTATTATTACGAAAACGCTCGACACCTTTACTCCATCGCGATTTGTTGCTGCTCGTTGGAAGCAAGAAATGTGTGTATCGGTCCAATGACAAACGCCATATGTTGGTCAACCAATCGAAAAAGAATCATCCCTCAAACCTCAAACCTCAAAATTGGACTCTCTCCTCTCTCCATTACATCTACATCGAATCACACATCACACACACACAAAAGCAAAAGTAGGAGTAAACTATATACAGTAGTTGTAAAAACCAAAACAGCAGAGCATGATGATAACAGATAACAACACACCCACCGAGCAGCATTCATCTACCCAGATCGCTGCCCTACGTAAACATCTAATCACAGTCAGGGGCACTTACCTTAATCCGCTGTTAAACAAACATGCAATGAAAGTTCCATTGCACTCCGATGTCATTCAGCAGTCGTACAAACGTGCCTGTGAGACGTTGCGGAAGATATCTCTGGATGAGAAGGAATGGGCCGAATTATTGGAATCCGATCTGAAGGAATTGCATGAAACTTTAGTCGGGCAGTATGTAACGGCTGCTAAGGAAGATATCGAGAATTATGTGAAAGACAAGGCCACACTCGATGATGATGATAATGTGAAGGATCTATCTGACTTTGTAAAGAAACATTTAGATGCTGTGAACCGACTTGGATGGAATTTATGTTTGGGACGGTCAGACGGAGAGAACATAGCAGAAATAAATAAATTCGTGACTCCGATGTTAGAGCATAAATGGGTTCAGTTGAATGAAGCTTCAAAGGATGAAATGATGGAAAGTGGGACTGACACTAACATGAAGGAAGATTCAAACGAAAGTGGTGAAACGGGTGACATGCAAGTTGTTGCTGCCGAATCAATTGCTCTCGAAGCAAGGGACCATAATGATTCAACATCATCCGATAAAGGGGCAGTTGAGAATGTTGAATCAGTAGATGTTGCAGAAGAGGAAGAAGGTAATGATGAGATGACAGAAGAGGATGTGATAGAAAATGAGGATGATCAAAATCAGGCTCATCGCGCGATGGAAACTGATCAAAATCCTAAAGAAGAAACCAAGATCGTAAATGGTAATGATGAAGATGTTAGTGAGGAGGAAGAAGGGGAGATAGATGAAGGAGATGGTGAGGTGAAGAAGCCTGATTCTGAAGATGGTGAGGTTGAAGTTAAGACGCCTGATACTGAAGATGGAGAGGTGAAAAAGCCTGACGCTGAAGACGGGGAGGTGAATGAGAAAGTTGATCCAAAGAAAGCTAGTGGTGAAGATGGAGAGGTGAAAGTCGACTCTAAGAAACCTAATACTCCCTCACAAAAGCGGCCGTTAGTAAAACGAGTGTTTGGGAGTGCGAAAAAGAACCTAACGCAAAATAAGAAGATTTTCGTTCAAAAGAAAAATACCGATTCTGCAAAACCGAAGCAACAAAGTGGCCAGAGGGGCAATTCGAGGAGTCGACGCATGGGTAACAGAGGTGGAGGCGGACGTGGTGCGGGAGGAAATACCGGTAAGAAGTAATATTTTAAAAATGTAAAACAGCGTGCTTGAGTTTGAAGAGATCTCTGAAGAAAGGGCACAAGATTGTTCTCAACGAACAGTGTCTAAGAGGAGCTGAAAACGATTTCAGAGCTTCTTTAGGTTCGAATGTCAATCTTAGAAATTCAGTCAAAACCCGGTGCTCGTATTTCATTGTCCTTTACTTAAAATGAAGATTAATGTTTGTTTGTGGATGTTGTTATCGTTAAAGGGCGAGGACGTGGTATCAGGCGACGTGGAAAGAGTTCGATGTAAGAACAGTCATTGAGAGGAGCTTTTATTCACGTAATTAGTCTGAATTTATATTCAATTAACAAAACATAAATCCCTGTAGATTTTCTTGTCACATTGAGTACTGAATACAATACATGCAACAAAGCTCTGTATGGATACAGCGTCCGACACAATCGTACTACAATGTACCGGTAATTGGTGCACTTGCCTTTTATCAGCTCTCTTTTATCAGTACTCTCACATGTCAGTGCATGTATTACAAATTTTGCGAGCTTTAACACGACTTATGCGATCTTTTATCCTGCCTATTTTTCATCTTGTCTTCGACTGTCAAACGTTTCTTTCGATCGAGAACGTTAACCCTTTTCTTCACCGTGCAGCGATTGTGCAGCGATTTGACTAAAATGTTTTAACTTCACTTCCAGAAGCCCAATTTTACTACTTCAAGTACCACAAACCTTCTCTTAACGTGATTTTGGTGTCTTGTAAATTTGTAATGAATATAATTGAGGAGCAGTTGAGATATTCCTGAATATTCCTCAAAAATCACCATGGAGTTCTACGTAAAATCCTACGAGAGAAATAGGTCTAATAGTCAACTTATTTTTGGCCGATAAACTATCCTATCTGTGTTCGGTCTCCTCGTGA
>Ga0115008_10000970_pt1 | contig 22493 bp, 23 predicted proteins | sample FraStrMetagenome_FD_87164 | JGI IMG/M metagenome (GOLD analysis project Ga0115008, IMG submission 87164) | Marine eukaryotic phytoplankton communities from Arctic Ocean - Fram Strait ARC3M Metagenome | ecosystem: Environmental > Aquatic > Marine > Oceanic | place: Fram Strait | collected...
AATGAAATGAAATGAAATGACGACAGAAAGAGACGGAATGAAAATGATTGAGGAACAAAATACTTCTAAGGAATCATTTCAACTTGCGGAGATTTAGCATTTAGCATTTAGCAATGAAAAATTGTTCCACTGGTTGATTAATCATGGTTTCAACGTAGAATATGATGACTTTCAATTTTCGACTAATCTATATCTCTATCTCGTCGTCAAATAGAGTGGTCTGAAGGCTAACTCGAATATCAAGGTGCTAATTACTACTTAATGATACAAATTTCGCTTCAATACCTTCATATCACTTATCCCAATCAGAACAAACGTCAATTTGAACAAGGATTGTTAGTTGAAAGCTTGTCTAAATCGCCCAATTTATGGTATTTCTACACAGCTATCCTATTATTTTACCAATTCACTAACTGCACAAGTGTTATAGATGAAGAGAGAAAATTACATTAGACAAGGTCTATTTTTTGGGAGAACAAAAGATATGAGTCCCTGTGGAAAGATAGTTTAACTTAAACATCAAAGTTTCAAGGACATAAATAATCTTTGAGAGAGCATCTCCCTGGATGATTGCAAAATAGAATAGCGAGGACAATGACTGGGTGGTGCCTCTAATGACAAGTGTACTCCAGTGGCCACAACATCAAAATTCTTGTCAGTACGCTTCTAATCCAGTGCGATTAGACGTCCTAACGTAAGGGTACGATACAAACCTCATGATAAAAATAATATTAACCTACTTGCTTAAACTTTCAAATACTGAGTCAATTACATTGAAGATCACATTCTCTTCACTACCTTCTCGTCGTAAACCTCCTCCGCCATTACCAATGAGCCTGCAATTATTCAAACATACTGTTGTAGATTGAGACGTGTCATTTTTGACGTTTATCCCTGCTCTAGTATTGTTTCCTATATCGCACTACGAAAATAAAGTGAAAAGTTTGATAACAAAATTGCAAGATTCGGTTGAGCAACATTTGTAACGACTTACATTAAGCATGAAGACCTCATGTGCCCCACCAACCATATCTATCCCATGTCCCTGCGCACCACTTATCATCACTTCCTTCCATTCGATTTTACTTTTATTTCTTAATTTTACAACGGATCCATTTCCGCTTTCATTATTCAATACGCATTGAGACAAATCAAGCTTGCAACTTTCGTTAACGTCAAGAATAATACCCTTCTCACTATCATTATTGGAACTGATGCTTTTCGAGTTAATGCGAGGTCTGCGAACGGTTACTCCTTCAATCAACCCCCTATGAGCTTCCCATGATATCGTACCACTTAATTCAAATACAACGTTGCCAGGATTTTGCTCATCGCCGACGATACGAATAGATTTATTGACAAAGAGGCCGTGATTAAGCCAATAATGTCCGTCACTGAGCTCAATGGTATCACCAGGCAATGCTATATCCATAGCGTCGTATAGAGTACGATAATGGTTGTGTTCTAATCGCGTATTTTCTAAAAAAGCACCTTGTTCGACTGGGATCACATGACGTACAAAAGATATATCCTTTGCAGCCTGGCCCCAATGTTTGCATACCAGTGAACATGACATGCGTTCTGGAAATGGAATTAGGAACATCATGACAAAATTCAAGGCTTTCAACGGCAAAAAATTCCAATGTTTTTCTCGAGCGAGACTTTCGGCTTTCAAATCGGCAACGATTTTTGGTGCGCTCAAGCGGACTTCTCCTGTATCAGAATTAAACCAAAAAGAGAAAGACAATAAATCGGCCCCCGATCGTCGCACTGACCAGTCTTCTCCTGTAAGTTTACGCCTTTTTTTATCAGCTTTAAGTCGGACTTTTTCACGTCTGTACAAATGGCGATGCTTTATTAGCTTTGTTGGTGAAGGGTACGTTGCAAGCAAGTCCCCATCATCCATTGCTTTGCGTTCATCAATAATCTTTGACTCTTCAATCTCATCAATATTCCAATCCCGTTCTGATTCCTCGGCTTGCCTTAAACCATCTAGCTCAGTCAAGTAGTAGAGGGAGTAGTAGGGATCGATTGTCTCACGAAAATTCAGGCCGTATCTTTCTGTCGGACACAACGTAGAACCGATCGTGTCAGCATTCACACCAACCTTAACTTGCCAAGCTGCAAACTCCTTTTCCATTTCTTTTTCCTCGTCAACCTCTTCTAATGGAGTAATTCTGCCCGTCTGTTTTCCATCTTCAAGATGGTTAGAAGCTTTCTTAGACCTTGAAGAAGTTTGTGACCCATTGTCGTTGTCAATACTTTCATCAGCCTGGCTACTCTCTTCGTCGATTTTAAATTGAACATTTTCGTCAAACTCTACTAGCTCGTCTTTCGCTTCTTTCCTTGCTCCTCGCATTGCTTTCACATCGTCGACATCCTCGAGAGATGCCATGATGTTCTCGACATCGATATTAGACATTGATCCTACTGGCGGGAGTGAACCTTCTCCTTTTTGATCACTTTTACCAACTAATATTTCACGAAGACTGTCATTGGTAAAGACATCCGCTGATTTACTTTGGTCAGAACCCTCGGCGATACACGATGCATCAAAGTTTCCTTCATTCATCACTAACAAATCTAGATTCTGTTTTTGTTTGGCCTTTTTCAATATATTCTCTTCAATAGTATGTTGAGTCACAAGACGATAAATGTGGACATCTCTAGTCTGGCCAATCCTGTGTGCTCGATCCTGCGCTTGTGCGTCCATAGCTGGATTCCAATCACTATCATAAAAGATAACGGTATCAGCCCCTGTAAGATTGATTCCAAGGCCTCCACTTCTGGTTGAAAGAATAAAGCAAAAAATTTTGGGATCGTTGTTAAAACGATCCATCATACGTTGCCTCTTATCCACGCCAGTTGAACCATCTAAGCGTAAATAAGTATGACCGTGGATATTCAAGAATGCCTCTAGAATATCTAGCATTCGGCTCATTTGTGTAAATATGAGTGCCCTGTGACCTCCCTCTCTCAACCTCCTTAGCAATACTGCAAGCACTTGTAGCTTGCCAGCATCAAATTGAACAAGCTTTTTATCCGGAAAAAATGAGCTTAGGCGAGAATTTGCTTTGTGAAATGGCTTCAAGTATTTAGATGCTACTTCCATGATATCAGAATCATTCAATTTATCATTATCGTCGCGAATTTTTATATTGAAATCGATCGGCTCAGCTTTTGCAGTCGGTACACAAAACACAAATCTTTCCAACACGGAATCTAATCCATTGGCTTTCTGTTGGTAGGTTTTCCTCAACTTCAAAAGATCTGCGGGAGTCTCCATGTCATCCCACACCGACTTAGTTTCTTGTCTATCGTCAAAAATATCAACTTTGAAAGAAATCAATCGAAGGACGCGCGAGTAATAAGGAAAACTCAAATTTCTAGAACATCGTTCTGCATTTATCATTGACCTGAAGTTTGCGCGAGATATCTTGCATTCTTCTTCGTACTGTTGGAGAGTATGTAGTACCCGTGAAATATATTCACCACTAGGATAGGTCTCTTCCACGTCTCTGGGCACTGAAGAACAATATTCTTTCACTTCTTCGGTACTTTTAAATGATGTGTAAAGGGACCTAAGTTGTTTTATTGTAACTGGATCATATTTTGTGACAGCTAGACCACAGGGTAGGCCCTCACCTGACGACCAAAGCGGTGAAATCTTGCTGTGGCTTACCGTAAACCACGTATCCACTTTTTTCTTTAGCAGTACTGTCAAAGGAATTGAAAAACTGCTCAAAATAATCTTAGCCATTCACTGTTATCGCAACTGCATAAAAAGTAATGGCACTTACACCAATCGATCCATTGTAAAAGGAGTGACAATGCTTCTGGGTTCAAAGAGGTCAGGATGATTGCAAACTTTTCGTAGTTGCATGAGGACATTCATCAAAGACATCATATTTCCAGCACCTGAGCCTGATTGGCCGTTCAATGCTAATCGCGTTGAGGAACGTGCCATGAATTCTTCATACAAGAACATCTACAAACATTTTGCGAATCAGCGCGATTAAAAGAAGCAAAACAAGAAACAAAGTATGAACATTACCTGTCTCCGAGACAAACTACAATTGACAATATGTTCAAATTTTCCTGGTAACTGCTTCTCAACATCTCTACATTAACAATCATGTAAGTGAAAATAAGATGATTAACACTTATTCTCGTGAATACCTTTTCAGTCTTCTCAGTACGAATGGGCGAATAATTCCATGTAATCTGGTAATTAAGTCATTATTCCTGTTTGCAGTACCGTCAATAATGTTGCTCATGGGATTGTTGAACCAATACGAAAACTCTTTTCTGGACCGAAACACATGAGGCATCAAAAAATGTAGCAACGACCACAATTCCATCAAGTTATTTTGAAGCGGTGTACCTGTTAGCAACAGACGCCGCTGAGTGTTGAAATTTATCAGAGTTTGCCAACGCTGAGATTGAAAATTTTTAATATTTTGGGCCTCGTCAAGAATCATATAGTACCACTTAGTACGCGGCAGTATGTAAAAGTTTAAGTAACAGAAATAGTAAACGATAGTTCACGATCATCAAAATGTCTGTCTTACTCACCTTTTTCCGTTTGTAAGCAAACGAATCTTGAACAACTAATTGGTAGGAGGTTATGACAACGTGATAAACATTAGTTTTCGTCCATCCCGTCCGGAGCTCTTTACGTCTCTTTGCCTGTGCCCGATGATAATTAGCTGGGCAATCGTCTTCATTTCCACCAAGGGTATACTAACTTACCGATCCATAATAGCACAAAACTTTCAAAGCAGGACAGAATCTTTTCAATTCCATCTCCCAATTAACAATGCAGCTTGTAGGGACAATGATCAAATGCGGTCCCCAGATACCTTTGTAACAAGCGAGGTAGGATAGAAGAGAAATAGTCTGTAAAGTTTTCCCCAAACCCATTTCATCCGCCTTTCGAAAAGACATCTTAGATGTGTCAAGCGCAATTAAATTTCCTTTGAAAAAGTCAACATACCAAAATACCATTCAGTCTTCGCGATTGCATCGACACCAACCAATTTAAACCAATCTGCTGGTATTCTCGTAGCTTGACCCATGGAGAAAGCAAAAATGGACGTGTTGCAACGGTTTTTCTAGCAATAGTATCTGACCTCTGAAGGGCTTGCAAAAGTTCATTAGAAGACATTTGTTCTTCTGTTTGATTACTATCATTTTTCTTCTCTATCTTACGCCGTTTTCTTCGTAACTCATTTCGCTCAAAGTGACCAGAATTATCAGTAGAATCATCAGCCAAGCTATAATGGGCTTTTAGTTCTTTAATCGACATCTCATTCTCTTTCTGTAAGGCGTCTAATTCTTCTTTGTACGTCATTTCTCTACCCAATCTAATTCGAATTGTAAGCATTTATACGATTTCGCAGAGCACCCAGCACGACGCAAAACTTACTTTTCTTCTTCGATCATCGTTGTTTCGTCATCTACTTCTTCTATTCCTACATATTCCTCGTCACCCGAGGATGCTAAAGTTCATACGTTTGAGAAAAATAGTATCATATACGCAGATATCTTCAAAAATCAATAATTACCAGACGATGTGCTCCTATCACCAGCATGTCCCACATTTTTCATAGGAAGAGTTTCAGAGGTCTCATTGACATCTACATTCATATACATAGTGCGAAGTTGTTCAATTGGAATATCTTGTTCAGCTGTGAGTTCCGCAAGCTCCTCTTTGTATGTTTGTTCTCGTCCTGTGACGTCAGATTTAGTAACCTATCGGGTATGGGAAAAGGGAACATGTTCTTACCTAAACGCTCTTCAGCGATGAGTGTAGTTTCATCGTCAATAAGATCAGATGAATCCATCTGGAATTCTCCTGATCCATCATCACTTAGTTCTTCAACCTCGCCAAACTCCGAATTCTCGTCAATTTTGAGATACTTTGCGCGGAGTTGCTCGAGTGGAATATTTTGTTCTGCTGTGAGTTGGGCAAGTTCCTCTTCATAGGTTTGCTCACGCCCTACGCAAAAATTTCAGATGATATGGTTTGTGTTATTAAGTTCACCGAAAAGAAAAACCTTACCTAACCTCTCTTCAGCAATGAGGGTCGTCTCGTCGTCAACAAGATCAGAAGGGTTCGCTTTGAATTCGACAGACCCGCCGTCGTCGTCGCTTACTTGGTCATCATCTGAAAGGTAAACACTTCGTGATAAATCGCTTCTTGATTCTATATTTTTATTTATTATGCTGACATTCCCTTTATCATCCGTATCCCCTATTCTATCATTTTCATCTTTATGGGTCTGCAAAACTTCAATTTTTGCATATCTTTCTCTCAAGTGCTCGATTGGAACCTCATTATCTTCCTGAAGAAGTCGTATTTCTTCAACGTGGCTAGAAAATTGTTTGTTTCCTAACGCTTCTTCAGCAATCAAGGTCGTTTCATCGTCTAGCTCGTTATGGAAAACAAATTCGCCTGAACTATCACTATTTATTTCCTGACTATTGTCTGAATCATCAACAGTGGATTCTTTTCTCTCTTCTTCTTCTATTCGTCCGCGTCTACGTGTTTTGTATGGATGTGATGTAGTAGAAGTTGCTCTACCGGTAGTCCTCGATGGTTTATTTCCGGCAACTGTCTCGCCTGTGCACTTCTCATTTGCATCGCTATTACTAATCGACCTCAACATTTCATCGATCGGCATATTTGCTTCTGCACACAACATCTTGATTTCTTCATTAACAGCAAGCACATCCTCTAATGATTTCCTATAATCATCTTGGTCGCTCATTAGAGAAGACGAAGAAGAATATTCTCCTTCGTCCGAACTGGGTGGTATAAATTCACAGTTATCATCCCCATCATCACTGCAATCCGAGAAATATCCGTACAAATCTGGTTGTTTGCTCATATCACTCACGAGACTTTGTTCATCATCCGTAACATTAATATACGTTTTACGAGCCCCCTTTTTCCTCCTCACACCACTGCCTGCATCGGACATCGCGAGGGCCTCCTCTATGGACAAGAAACTCTCATCTGCTGCCACGACATGATCCTCACGAGGACGCTGAGTGTATGTGGCACTGGCACTTGTCCGAAGCGTATCACTGTACTTCTCCGTCTGCTTCACTAGAAACACTAAATGCTTATCCATGGCTTGCTGTTTCATCTGATTCATCTCCATTCGTTGCTTGTACGCCACAATCCGATCCACTTTTCCCCACCACTGCTTGACTTCTCGAGCGATTTTAGCTGCAAGTTTCCGCTTTTGAGCAGCCTCGAGAACCTCTTGTCGTGCCCTTCGAGATTCTCGATGCTTGTAATACTGACGAATGGACATGGCACATTTCTTGGCCAAACTCTTTTGTCTCGATCGTTCCGAAATAAAGTCTGCACTGAGCCACATCATTTCCTTCATTAAATAATCCCAGTGTGTGTCTTTGTTGGGATGAATATCATGAAAGGGCTTGGGTGGTCGTTGAGAGGATTTCCTGTGATTATTATAATTATTATTATTATAATTATGATGATTATGATGATTATTATTATTATGGGCATGGGCATGGGCATGGTTGCTGCGTCGAAGTTCTTCCAAACGGATATTAATGGCAGATTTTCTTTGTACGAGTTCGTCGTAGGGCTGAGACTCATGCTCATGATGATGATGATGCTCATGATGATGATGATGATGATGATGATGATGGGTGTTCGATATCTTTCTCTTGTTAGTGTTAGTGTTAGTGGATGACATGATGGAATGTAAATATGTATAGTGTGTGTTTTGTGTGAGTGTGAGTATGAGTATGAGTATGAGTATGAGTATGAGTGTGAGTGTGAGTGTTAGTTTAGGAGAGATTTTTACTCTCGTATACATTATACATGTATTAATACCGGTATTAATATATATCATTACGAATTACGAGTAAGCAAGCTCTCAAAGCTTTATAAGCACAGGGAGAGCGATGCGTAGACATGTACGAGTACGAGCCATGTGTCATGTGTCATGTGTCATGTGTCATGTGTCATGTGGAATGTGGAATGAATAAAATAAAAGGATATCGATATGTCATATGTCATATGTCATATGTCACGTCACGAACTATCGTAAATGTCCCCTTGCTTTTTTATTATATTTCAACAACACACCTCAATCCTCAATCTCTCTTCATGTTACATTGTGTACAAAAGTATTATGTATGTATGACAGATCAAGCGGAATACTGCCGAAGATATTAATACGCTGCACATAACATTAGGATATTGTATTACATAACATTCCTGTTAATAGCACTAGCACTAGAGTGATAACAAGAGAGTGAAAGTCCAACACTGGATGATTCGAGCAAAGACGTGTGAGGTGTGTGAGTGGTGAGATTTTGTACCTACAAGGAATCAAATAATAATATATAAACAAGAAAATCCTGTGCACTTCAATACGAAAAAAAGTGGAGTCCATCTCATTTACAAATAAGTAAATAAATACGTTAGATATGCGACGCAGTGGATCCTCTTCGTGCATACTTCGACCAAAGACGGAAAGGCTAGCGGCAGCGACAAAACATCCAGTGTCGACATTACGAAATGGAGCTCCGATTCAATCGCCCTTGCCTCGGCAACCTTCTGTGACTGTCTTCACTACGACACGACTACCGAACATTAGCGCCGAGCGATATTGGGTCCTCAGTGAAATAGGACAAACTTGTAAGGGCATACATTTCTTGGATGACTCGGTGGAGCTCCCGGCGGATCAAAGAATTTTTGATGCCAACTTTTATATCATGTATATGCTGTGGAAACCGCAAGAATATTCATCCGCGGAACTGTTCATGGAATTAATACTAAAAGCGGTGCAAAAGTTTCAAAATAGAGTAAAAGAAATAGCGGAAGATGACTCCAAACCCTTTGAATTATATCTCGTTGTCGATAAAATTGCTGTTTTGTCGGAAAATATTTTGGACTCCTCATTATTGGAAGTAAACCACGTGTTGGATACCAAAACAGCTGAAAAGCTTTCACAACTTATTACATCAAATGATCTGCTTAGGTAAGATTATTGTCTCTTCTTTGCTCACCAGAAACAGGTTATTTTTATTTACCGGTATTCTATAATTTTGTTCAGGTGCGCCCTTTCAGGAATAAGTATAGGCGTTTCTAATCAGATTCGAGCGGCGCCGGGATTATTAGAAGCAGTGTTGTCTATATTGTCCTACGGAGCGACCGAGAGACGAAGATCAGCTAAACAACTTTATCCCATTGGGCAAATGAGAGATGATGCTACGAAAAGTTCAATAGTGGTCGTATGCAGAAATGATGATGACTTGCTTGGACTTGATCCCCAACAGGACACTGATGCCGTACAGGGAGTGCATCAGAGTATAATTCGTGCAGAGTGGAATGGTCAAGGGGACCATGAAACTTTCGCAGATCGTGCTCATGTCGTATGGCGAAAAATGAATTCTCTGACGGAGCTATCTTATGCTGCTATGATGGATGATGCATCAATGTCCATGTTCTCAGTGGAAAATTTAAGTACTGTCCTTGCGGTTACAGTTTTTATCTTGTCCTTGGCACATGTTTGGAATACTTTCGCGGTACCTTATTTTGAATGAAAATTTATGTACAATCCTCATCCAGGCCACATGTGTGCTGTTGCTGACATCTCTCTGGTTCTCGAAATAATCGGGAAAGGAGAGAGGTTTGAATTTAAATCCTCTCAATCAGGAGCGAATGAGGTGCTGTACTTGGCGACTTGCGTAAACACCAAACTTAAGTTGCGTCGTCAATCCTCAACCATACCCATCCAACAAAGATAATTCTTGTCGTATTATAAAGAGCAAGCCAGTAGTGGAATCGCATAACGTTCCTACCTATGCTTAAATAAAAATACAAATATATTTATATCTATATAACATATATTAAATAAATGTATATAAGTATTTATCATTTTGTATTCGAGCTCATTCCCTGCTAATAAACCGGCAGCACCTGATCAATAGCAATAGCAATAGCGTCCTCGTCTTCAACATCATTCCACACAGCCTGCACAACAAACAACGAAACATTTCTAGCTTGTGAATCAATCCTTCCACCTGTTTATTTATCTTTCTTATCTCCCTTAACCTTCTCAAGGGTCTTTTCAAAGTCAGCTCCTTTATCTGCGGCGTTGAACATATCAAACATTTCCTCCAAGTTCAAGTCCAAACCTCCCTCCTCCTCGGGTTCATTGAAAACTTTCGTAGAAACTCCTCGGGAAAACGTGCGAGCAGGGGCGAAAGCGCTGGTACTGACTGAAAGACTGGCGAGAATAATAAGGCTGGTTTTCATGGTGTATTCTAACTGATTTTGTCTCTGTGAAATGAAAAAAGCAATAGGATTCGATGTACATGTACTCGTTAGTGAAATAAGAAGTATTTTAAAATTTTAAAGTAAAGAGTTGTTGCTCAAGGAAATTTCTATTAATAATTTCTGACTAACTAACATGCGCTTGAGGCGTATTGACGTATTTACACGTGGAACTAAATTATGACCTGGTAATCCATTAACCGTCCAAATCAGAATTAGGCATTTCAAATCAGATCTTCAACTTCTCGAATTTGTAGCGCCGTCCTCGGAGTCGACACCACCCAACATCCAACATCAGATCCTGCATCATGCATCATGCATCATCCACACCCAACAACCTTAACTTCCCGAAATTGATGACATGCATCGCCATCTCATAATATATACTTGTATTATATATTAAAGTACATGTATTTAATCATAATCATTGACCATGACGACGATGCTGATGACCAGAGATCGACGAACTTGTAGTTTGGACACATTCCCGTTGCCATCGAAGAATATCAAACCTCCACTTTGTCTTCGTTCATTCGAAGCTGACAATCACAGAAATGATAGTTACCAGTCATGTCCACTTGTTGATAGGCAACCATCAATGTCTAGAATCATCCAGCGCAGTGATAGCAGCAGTAACTTATTCAGTTATGGTTATGGACACAGCGTATTCCTACCGCCCTCACTCAGATCGGGATCAGGATCAGAATCAGGATCAGGATCAGGATCAGGACAGAATTCTTTTACGAGTAAGCATCATAGACGTGCCGTTTCGCTTCCTGCAGCTCCACAGGATTTCAAAGTAAAATGCGTTTCGTTCAAACCTATGATGGATTTTAACACGAATCCCAATTTCAATCCCAATTCGAGTGATCCGTCGAAGACCTTGAATTTGGTGGAGCTTGTGGCGACAGAGAAATGGTATGATGTTGTGCAGCGAGCTCAGAAGTATCCTGCCGAAGCTGGTATGTATTTCATTATCTTAATATCATCTCTTTCATTTCAAGATGTTGCTCAAACATTCTCTTACTCCTTGTTTACTTTGCTTTGCTTTGCTTTGCTTTAGGTAAAGAAATAAGCGTCAAAATTAGAGGAGAAAATTCAAAATGTTTCCCTATACATTGGGCATGCATAAAAAAGGCACCATTCCAGGTTATCGAAATACTCGTCAAGGCCTCCCCAAAATCACTTTTGATCAGTGATTCTCTCCATTCCGCAACGCCGCTCGCATTGGCTTGTTCGTTTGGAGCAACCTCTGAAGTAATTCATTTGCTTATAAGTGCAAGTCCTGAGGCACTTAAAAAGTATGATCGTGATGGCAATCTTCCATGCCATATTGCATGCAGTAGGCGGTGTGAAAGTATTATTTCTCTGTTATTATCAGCTTACCCTGGTGCAGCAAAAGTGAAAAATTTCAAGCATAAGGTTCCTCTCATGCTTGCTGTATCTAGATATGACTCTCTTTCGTCATGTGCCATTAAGGAGTTATTGATGGCCAATGCCGAAGCTGCGGAGTTAAAAGATATGCAAAATCGTACCACATTGCACTTTGCAGTCATGTGGAAAGCTTCAGCAGAAGTTATCGATTTATTGATAGCATCAAACAAAGAAGCTCTGTATATGAGAGATTTGTCGCACCATACCCCTTACCATCTTGGAAAACTAGTTTGTCGCTTAGATGACAATCACCCTACTCTAGTCACTCTTCGTCTTGCGATGCTAAGCACGAAAAAAATTTCCGTCAAAATTGAGACATTTATCGAAATAGTATTGATGACGAGAAAAAAAAATCTGTGGAAAAGTTTCGATACAAGGAAGCTTCGAAATATGAAATATGGCTAATAAAAAACGTGCACAAATATGATGCTCGAGAAAAATAGAAAGCAATAGAATAAAATAGAATAGATATATGTACCTGTAATAGATTATACATTTAACAGAGTGGCCTTCAAACGATTATTGTTCATTCACTCATCTCTGAAGACGCCGTTTTCTATCTTGGTTGCCATGCGCCTGGACTGACGCTACATGAGGACGAATAGGCAAACACGTAGACATGACATACATGTTGTGAAGAAGTTTTTGATTCGAATCGTCAACCCTTTTTATAGCATCCATAAGGGATAGGACAGATGTGATCTTGGCATGTTTCACAGCTATCCCTATAGGATCCATTATTAGGAAATAAAGAAATTATTATTTCACTTGGATGATCGGGTAAATTTATGTTTTGAAACGTATTTGTATACTAGTATTTCTATTAATACAAACACAATTTGCACAAAGTAAAGGTATGAATTCTCCGGGTAAATATCTTTGTAGTATTTCATGCTCAGGTCATCATATTTGGAAGGAACCGTGTGTGATGAACATTCCACGCCACAACTACTCCAAATAACACGCTACTGCATTGCTAGGAAAGTGAACGTCGTCATATATTCGCATTACAGACAATATTGCCAATGCGATTTGACTTCAGAAAGTTGATTTGTGGATTCCAAAAACGCAAGCTTGCGAAGACATACTTGGAATGAAACAACCAACGCCCAGCACGACAACCGCCACCCACGTCAATGCGCAAAATCAAATTTGCGAATGACCTGACGAAATGATACCTAAATACTCAATCGCCTAAATGACTGCCACATTAATCATTTTTGTTGCGCCCGAATGTAGTAACATACTCTATAACAAAACTCATGATATGGTTGTATACTGATAAGAAGCAAAAATAATTAATATTTAGCTTAATAATCAAATATATAGTCAAGGTAATGTTTGATGAAGGTAAAGATATATAGCATGCTGGACTCAATAAACATGCGGCCTTGACACATCAAACAGTAGAATATCACTTGTTCAGGTTTATGTAAAATGCATGATACATATCCCAAATTAATATATATACATCTATATGAGCCGCCAGTCATTATTTAAATCATCGTGTGCTGCGACCGTTCGCAACGACACGAAAATAATGTGAGACAGCCGATCTGACTTCAAAAATTACTTCCATTACCCATTTCAATCAAATATGGGTTCATAATGAATGTTTCCATTGAGGACATATCCTGGTTCTGGATTTTTGAAGCTGTAACGAATCGATGTACCGACGGTGACGAGGAGAGAGTCATTGGCTGTGTAAGTATCACCTGCATTATTCTCTTCTGTCGTCGCGTAAAGTCGTAACAAATCAGAATCATTCAATGTTATATAAAATGCAGATTGACTTCCATCAGCAGGAATTGTCAACGGTTCAAAGTTCTCAATTGGGGCTGCTATACCATTATTGGCAAGAACAAAAGATGTACAAAGAAGTTTCCATTTTTCTTCGACCACCTTCGCTTCTGAGTCGACTTCGACAGCCCAATCATCATTCTCCAGAGTATTATTCGTAGGAACTTCAACTCTATTTTCAATCCGCTTTTTCTTCTTTTTCTTCCTTCTCCGATTACCAGCTTCATTGCCAACATGACTTTCACCCAAGATATACCACACTTGTACAGTGTTATTTTGAGTTCCTCTTAATTTAATGTCAATACCGGTAATTTTGATTTCATTTATGTCTTCATTTTCTATAATCTCATCCGTCACACTGGTGTCAAACATTATACCGTTGATCAGCTCTTCAGGAACATCCGAGATGGAGAGAAAATTATCGAAAGGCAACTCAGAAGGTGACCCGGAATTGAATAGTGTTGGACTTAAAGTGTCCGAGCGTGGAGCGATGTAGATGGTAGGCGATTCAGTTGGACTACGGGTCGGTAACTTTGTGGGAGTCTTTGTTGGAGATCTCGTGGGGGAACGAGATGGAGGAGGTACAGGAACCTCCTCGTATTCCAGTCCAACTGAACCTGAGAGACATCCAGTGACAACAAGGGAATATTTCGCTGACGAATAAGCTAGATTGCTTGCTTCCACGCGGACTGTGTAAACGTCACCGGAGTCGACCTGTACTCGAACGCGCTCAACGTTATTGATGTCGTCTGCATTATCGTTACCATTTGGGAATGTCTCTTGGTCGTTATCATTGTTGATCAAGACAAGATCCAAATCGTTCATAAGACAACTTTTGCATCCACTTTCACCGGGAGGATCAATCCAAGTCAATGTAGAGCTCAAATGTTCACTTTCGCAATTTCCAGAGCGATCAATTGTTGCTTGGAACTCAAATGATTCACCATTCTCGATTTCCTTACGATCCCATACTTTAGTAAATACAGGAGTGTCCGTTGCGCCCGAAAGAAACAGAGATTTCATCAAGTTTGGTCTACCAAACCCTTGCGCATTGTCATATGGCGTTGAGACAGTTCCCCTCCCTACATTATCAACTCCAAGTAACTCATCTGCTCCATTAATAAGAAGTGCCTTAATCAGCGAGGCACTTGGAGTCATACTATCGTTGATGTTCGTAACTCCACTGGGATAGTATCCTTCTACAAAGTATTGACGTATAAGAGCTGCAGTGCCAGATGCTACAGGACTTGCCATACTTGTTCCTGCCTGAAAAGACAAGCCTTCATCACTACCAAATGAGATACCAACTGATGGAGGGGTTGCCATCGAGGAAGGATCGCATTCCCCTTCAACGTCCGGTCGGGAACCTGCACTCAAAATAGTCCGACCCGGTGCAATAATATCAGGCTTTATGCGGTCATCGCGAGTCGGTCCACGTGAACTGAAGTACGCAACATAATCTCGACCCCAGTCATAACGGTAAAGGTCATTATTGGCACTCTGTCCTGCACCAACGGCAAGCACATTTTTGGCATTTGCTGGTTCCAAAATAGTTTGCTCTCTATTTTCGAAGCCGGTATTTCCCGCGGCTAATACCACCAACACATCAGGATTCTCGTAAACATAACTATCGAACGACTTACTTATCACGTCGTATCCGGCCGTCCGTCCCCAACTTCCGTTATGAATATACGCACCTGCGCTTAGACCTCTCGCTATTGGACTGCTTAATGATCCAGGCAAGCTGAGACTACCATCAGACCTTCCCATATCGAACACGGCAAGCTTTGCAGCCGGTGCAATGCCATCAGCTAGCCCATTACTTTCATCTTTACCGTTTTCTGCCTTTTTGCCTACTAAAGTACCTGCAACGTGTGTGCCATGACCGTTGAGATAATCTCCATCATCCATATGTGTGTAGTATTGAATTATTTTCCTAGCATCTAAATTCGTTTCACCGCTTTGATTGTGTTCTACCTCTTCTTCCGTGTCATAAAAGTAGCAATTGTCAACATCCACGCCGGTATCGCTCATGGAGATTATCTGATCTTTCCCATTTAGCCCAACTTCAAACCATGGTCTATCCCCATCTATATTTGTTTGCATCTATAATAATCCAATAAGCCAATAAAAAACCAAAAGTAAGTAAGAGATTGCATTTATGGAATACAACTTTCAACTCAAACACTAACTTACGATCCATTGCGCATTGAGATTCTGAAGCTGAATACCGTCCAAAATGGTAACAGCCGTAACTTCGCGACGTTGACTGATTAAAGCTATAAACGATAAGACGCAATTATAATTGACGTCATCTTCGTCAAAGATCAGAGGAATATCGCTGAACGGTTGAGAGCTAAATATAAATGAAATAGTTCGATCGTTGTCATCGGTGGTATACCATAGACCCTCAAACATGACTCCGCAATCACAATCACTCTCCAACAGCGTCCGAAGTCCCTCATCCCACCGCTTATGCATCAACGATGACTTGAGAGACTCACGCGTCCGACGACGATCAGGATTTTGTCCAATAGCAGTTTCCGAGTTACCACAATGAGCACGGGCATACGCGTCAAAATTCTCAGCCATTTCCTCAATTCCAAGCGATCCATGGTGAAATTCGATCCACGGGCCAATGGAAACTACCAGCCGCACGCCTTCCACTCTATCATTTTCTCCCGGACGTAGCCTATCAATAGTCCCATCACGCATCTTCATCAGGGGCGAAATAGGTGTAACAGTGTATCGTCTCTCTGGATGATTCTTAGGTAGATCTCGCGCCACCGTCGCACCAAGCCCCATACGAAAACAGGTCCGTTGGTAGTTGTTACTAATAACTTCTACCACCACTGCATAGGCATGCTCCGGATCGATGCTCTCTAGATCTTCTTGCACATCGTTCGTCAGTGCTACTCGACGGTCATAGCCGCTACGAGACTCCTCTTCCACACAAATTAAAAACGGACTCGCGTTGATCTTGGTGACAGCTGCTAACGTAGTATTAGTAAGAGTGTTAGTATCCTGTTGAAGTTTTCGACGTTGCCGATCCTCTTCCTCGAACGCATACGACCAAGTTTGCTCCATGTGATCCTTCCACACTTCGTTCGTGCTCGTTATGAGCTCACCATGATTATGATTACGATCACGATCACCAGTATTAATATTAGCATCCGTATTAATCTTGGTCATGGTCATGGTCATGGTCATGGCTTCATAATAAGCTTCTGAGTCGATGAGGGACGAGTGGAAATCTTCGAGAGTCACGTACTCCGGTTTCTCATCCTCATTGCCGCCGCTGCCGCTGCGAGCTGCCTGTCTTCGAACACCCGATGACGATCCAAGCGATAATCGGATATTCACGCATAATACGCAGCATAATATTATACACGAAGAGAGCTTCGTTGTAGTAATGTTGGTAGACAGTATCATGCTTTTTCGTGTGACTGTTTGGCTTTGAGTTTTGAGTTTTGAGTTTTGAGTTTTTTTTTGATTGTGGACGGGAGGGGGAAAATAATAACATGGGCTAAGAAAAATTCGTTCTCTATATATACAAATGTCTTTCAAACAGTTTAATTATGGAATCGTGATAATGTAGGAGAGGAATTTTTTATTTGGACAGCATTGGAGGTTGAACGCCTACTATTATCAATATCGAAGGAATTATTATTGGTCGTCGGAGTATCACGCGTTGGAAATTCAACTACCCTAAGATGACTAAAATTACCAACGCGAGTAGGCAACAAAATTTAAATTCGAAATTATCTTAGTTAATAAAAGGTGTCTTTAAGTGATACATATTTGTCATCTTAAATGCTTTTCGGTTGTCTGAACGTCTAACAAAATTTTTGTTTTGGTTTCAATTTCTGTTTTGCACAACAAATCACAATACGGGTACATGTATTTTTAATACATGTACTTCGAAGTATTTTTCAACATCGCACGCCGGGCCTTTGGAAAAATGTAACGTTAAATATATACAGAGCTAACTCAAAGGCACACCCTTGGTTATTCACTTTTGTTGATTAGTTTGTTACCAACTCGGCGAACATCTCGAGATGTTCGCCGAGTTGGTAACAAACTAATCAACAGTCACATGTCACAAATATATGAGTGCGAATATATTCGTGTGCAGTCCAACATCTACACTTACGTAACATTCTCATAAATGGCGAGAGAAAACCAAAAACCAACCCTTGAAAAGATCTCGAATTATGTGCATATCATGTTTAGAGTACATTATACATACATTATACATAATATCGTTCACGATTTTCGTATAACCTCGCGCCAAAATTATATAATCGAGTGAAAGCGATTGATTGATTTCTATTTTTTGCCTTTATTATTTGAGGCTGAATACGATATTTCATGTGGACGCATTTGCTTATGACTAAAGTAGAACTGAGCATAAACAAATGTAAACGGTATGGATGGTATGGATGGAAGTGGAAAAGTTATATTTTCATCTTGTTTCTACTTGTGTCATGCTTTTACTCTTGGATTTCATACTTCGTGAGAATCGAGTCCCCGGGGGCAGCAATGAAGTCAAAGGTCGTCAAGCAAGAGGGCGTGAGTTCGATTGGAAACATCGTTAAAAATGAATTTCGTGAAGGCACGTCGATGGAGATTTACCTGGAAGGAAGTTCGAGTGATAGGAACGACCCAGACCCAGTTCGTTTGGATCATCACTTAAATATAATCAACAACGAAACATTAATTGAAAATAAAACAGTAACCTCGGAAATTGTTTCTAAACCTGGAAATGCGAAAATACATGTTGGTGAACACTGTGTTCCTGCTGCGAGTTGGCAAACAACTACTTATCCTACATGCAATAATATTCATGAGATTGACATGACAATGCAAAAAGATGCCATCGATTATCTGGGAAGAGGCAATCACCGGGATGTTTGGAAAGTCGATCATATTAATTACAACACATCAGAACAGGTTGCGTTAAAGACGTTACGGCAATATCGAGATTTTGTTGATAAAAATTATGAAATGCACCGTATTGATGCAATGGTAGCAGAGAGACTTACTTTTTCTTCACACGTAGCTGATATTCATGGATTTTGTGGACAATCAGTAATCAATGAGTTGGGTCTAGGGGATTGCACAAGGGCACATCGAATTTTTAAAGAGAAAGAGTATGATTCTATTTTAAAACTTCACCTGGCTTACGGCGTTGCTAGTGGAATAGCAGACATGCAAATTATCGACGAAGATCTAGGACCGACTGTTCTTCATTTGGATATTGGTGAATCAAACGTTCTCATATCGAAAGATAAGCGAATGAAATTGAATGATTTTAACGGTGCATTCTTACTACGTTATGACGAGGCTTCGGGAAAGATGTGCGGGATGAAGTTTGAGAAACGCTGTGGGTATACTGGAAAGAGAGCTGACTTGCGGTCACCAGAACAATGCAGGGGGGAGGTGTTGTCGGGAAAATCCGATGCATATTCGATTGGGCCAATTATTTTCAAACTTTTGACAGGTGTTCGAATGTATCATTACGGGGAGCAAGAGAAAATCGGAAGTAACAACACGATGATGAGGGAGATAATATCGGAAGGAAAAGTTCTACCCCTGCTGCCATCGAACATAATAGAAAGCAACGATCCAGCAACTGAAGAGCTATTGACTGTGATGGCAAAGGCGCTTACTAATGACCCAGACAAGCGGCCAAGTGCGGCAGAACTTGCAAAATATCTCGCGAAGGAAATCGATCGAATCGGTTAATAAGCCTTTCTTCGTGTGTATATCTTTACATTTTTCGTTTTTCTTGGTCGTGAAGCTCTTTTATGACGCAGAATTAGACCAAAGTAAGACTGCTACACGTGTAGACGCAAATCATTACTCGGTACGAATAATGTGAGAAGGAGAAGTGCTAAACAGGATGGATGGTAAAAAGACTTTGCAATCGCAATCTTTGGTGTTGTTACCATTTATGTTAGGTTCTTACTTCTCCTTCTCGACATATTCAACTTAGTTGTTGGTTGCTTCGTTACTGGGAATGAGAGACCGGTAATTCAGGTCAGACGGAAGGAAATTTTTTCAAAGAATTGCCCTCTATCGCCGTTCTCAGCTTCTATCGTATACGGATGGATAGCGTAAGAGGGAGAAAGTGAGCAATTCCAGTCAAAAACCCAGTAGGAAATGAAGCATTTTAAGTTCTCTATTGACAGTTCTTGATTGACTAGCATTGCCACCGTTTGCAAATATTATAAGACAAAAATATCACACCACAGAACCACTTCTCAAAATGTGAGAAGTCATGCCCTTTTCCAATGTAAATCTCGTAATCTTCATTCAAGTTACATCGGTGTACATAAATGAGGAAAATGTTGGACATAACACGTCACAATCTTTTATTCTTCTAATAGCATGCAAACCACGGAAAACAATGTGCTCAACGAAGGTTTTGTTATTTAGTTTTCTCAAGTACCAGAGAACATACTAGGGTCACTTTTTATGGCTTCTTTATTATCATTACATGCTACGTATCTTTAGATCTATTATTAAAAATGAAGAACGGCATTTGATATCACTGGCCAAATCCTGACGCAACACCAGCTACTTTCTTAAACATAAGTTGCAATAAATATTCAACTTCGAAATCTACTGAAAATAACATAAATATCAAATAGCAACTTCAGGTAGCCTCATGTGCGTAATTAGATGGTTCTTATTATCAGTAGCATTCAATATGCAAAATAGATTTAACAAATTACATTAGGACTCCATTAACCTCTGAAACGTGTTCTTTACATACGTTTGACCATAGGGAACTAGTTATATATGCAGGGAAATCAAATGAGAAAATTTCGTTTTCATGAAAGCGAACTATAATTTATCAAATCAAAAAGTGCTTACCATAGCTTAAACAATACCACGTAAGGGCTAGGGTCTCGATGATACATAGAAGCAACAACACAAAAGCCTTGCCTGTAAATGATGGAACAAACACCACAGAAAGGGTGGTAAACAAAGTAACTAAGTACACAACACTTGCCGCCTTTCGAGATTCATGGAACATCTTCTTGAATTGTGCGTTTGGACCCGTCAGAAAGAACGAACCGCTCAATGCAACGAGATTTCCAACAGTATACATCAACACAAATGGCTTGGGATTTCCCAAGAGCAGTTCCTGTGTATGACGACATTCAAAGATAAGCACACAGAAAACGAAAATCACAAGAAATAGAAAGCATCAAAAAGGGAACCGGAATCTCCATTCCAGTACTACTTTGATCACATATCTCTCTCTCTCTAAATATATGGACAGCTTTTTTTTGCAGAGTTGACACATTTCTACTCTACATCTTAGCTCAGCTCAGCTCGTAACCGCAACTTACATTGAAACGAAACAGACCTCCAAATCCAATTATATAACCCATGCCCATACAAACTGCAAACCCCATAATCCTCTGCTGGTACGTCAACTCAGGACACATCTCATTCACTTCGTTAGTCTCGTTCGCATTCTCAGTGTACTGAGAAGTCAAGGCCGCAAAAGGGTTCTTATCACCTAAAAGCGATGCGCTCGTTTCCGACGGCGAAACGGCAGCCTCCTCGTCCGACTGCGACGATTGGAGACCAATTTTCTGCAAAAAGGATGACATTTGTTATTGGTGATGGTGGTGAATGATTAATTGTGAAATTGTGTGATAGGTAAAAGTGGATCGTGGCGTATCTGTGTTTTGTGTGTTGTGTCGCGAGATTTTTTCGTGTTTTTAATTTAACTGTAAACACTTCTTTTGAAAAGAACATACCGATGTACGATAGACGATACGAGTACGAGTACGATTTTATATTGATTAGAATTAGAATCTTCTATGTTCTACTTCTATTCTTCCGGAACTCCTCCATGAACAATTGTTTTAGATAACAGAAAGAGAGCTTGTATTCGACTCGGCGTCAGACTACATATATATACTGTGACTGTGATTGTTTTCAATAAATGTAACGCGCTCAATATTTTTCTTTGCTATATTGTCAAATCGTTTCCCAATTCCCAGTATATGTATTTTAATATACGGGTACACCAAAGAAGGATCATTCACAATTTGCATTCTAATATGTAGCATTTACGGCGATAAAAATTTTGCTTCAAAGTCGTTTACTCCAACTGCAAGATCATTCTCCTCGTCGTAATCACCCCAATCCCCCTCCGACAAGTCAACATCTTCTTCAAAAATCTTACCACCCTCCGATTCGACAACAAACTCATCACCCAAAATATGGAATTCATAGGGTTGAATACCACGGCATTCAAAAGCTGCTATAGATTGAAAAGTGTCGTTTTGATCTACTTTCCCCGTAAATTCAACTTTCTTCTTCTTCTTCAGTTTTTTCAAAGTCGCTTTCACCTCTGCTTCGCTAAGAACAGTAATCGTTGAGTATTTCTTGCTTCCTTCCCACTTCAATCGAAAATGATGTGCAGGTTCTCTACTGTTTTCTTCTTGCTCTAAAAACTCTGAAGTATCAATTGTAACTTTTTCTCTCGTCTCGAAGTCATTCAAGGGATTCTTAACGCTCAAGCACAAGTTTGTACCTGGCTTGATGCGCATGCTTGCAACGCTTTCAAGTTCCGCTTTTACACAAAGAAAACATAACACCATCTTCAGTGCGCAGTATTGAGTGCTGTTAGGGTGTGCTATGTAAAAGATTGCGAAAGTACTCGTGTGTTGAGTGTTGAGTGTTGAGTGTTGAGTGTTGAGATCCATCAAGCATTCACACTTCACACCAATGTCCGATGTCTAGCTAGAGAGAGAGAGAGAATCGAGACAGAATGAGACCCGAGAATTTGACCCCCGATTTTGTCCCAAAAAAAATTCAATTTGCCCCGGAATCTCGCAACTCGCAACCAACCTTTCTGCCATCAACACAAATACTAACATTTTACTAGTAAATGATGAAAACA
>Ga0115008_10000976_pt1 | contig 22462 bp, 15 predicted proteins | sample FraStrMetagenome_FD_87164 | JGI IMG/M metagenome (GOLD analysis project Ga0115008, IMG submission 87164) | Marine eukaryotic phytoplankton communities from Arctic Ocean - Fram Strait ARC3M Metagenome | ecosystem: Environmental > Aquatic > Marine > Oceanic | place: Fram Strait | collected...
CATCATTTTATTTACTCCTTACTACGTCTGCCCAAGTCACGTTCCTCCTAAGGCCTTCGGATGCACAGACATTAGGCCTATTAACATTTTCGCCCAAAATTCCTTTTTTCTTCTTTTCCAACAGGAGAGTCACCAACTTCTCATGCTACAAAACATTTGTCGAATGTTGATGCGGTGCGATGTGCAAGCAAAATCTGGAAATTATCTTCTAGAGGCAAATAAAATTACAAAATGGGTGAAGGAATGCGATGATGAATGATGAAGATCCCTTTAAGAGGACCAACACGAGATAGTTGTGGTATTTTCAACAAAAACATTGATTTTTAATGAAAATTTATCTCTACTGTAGTGTCATCTGGTGTTCAGTTTGAACGAAGTGCATCCGTTCATGTGCTCATGCCTTTAATGCCAGCACAATCACGAATATGTGTAGGCATCTCATGAAGAAACAACAAATGGAATTAATTCTTGAATTTTTTCAACGATAAGATAGAGGTCCAAAAAAGATAGAAGTTAAGAGGGAATTTTTGATTTCGCTTGACTAAAAGCGGACTGACTAACAACATCGACTTTCGTTTTAATCTCTGCAGCCCGTGTCAGATATTTATATTGGTTTGGATTTAAACGCTGGGTGCAATTTACTGAACATGTAGGATGAGAAGTAACGTGAGTATTTTGATAGTATCGGCAAGCATCGCAGGCAACGGCTCGCTCTCGTTTCCAAGCTTGAATTTGTAGACATATGTTTCGACGATTTACATGGTTTTCGACGCTGGTGTAGCGGTTGTTCTTGTTCGCTGACTTCCGGATCATCGGTACGTCTTTCATAAATTCCATTTAGTCACCTGTACCATCAGTTTGTAGAAATTGCTGAATTCCATTCACGGCTTTGGAAAGATACGCCATAACCACTTTGTACTTGTATGCGGAGGTCTTCCCGTCCTCTAGAAGGGGTCCACATATTTCTTGCAACTCCGAGAAACGAGTTGCAACTTTGGATGGGGCCTTGATTTTGCCCAACATATTTGGCTGTAGATTTCAAATATTGATGCATGTAAATCTTGAAAACCGGTTTCAATAGCAAAGCTCTTCATAAATTGGTGTACTTCTTGAGCCGAATTAGTTTATTGAGTTCAGTATTTAATGGTTCTAAATTCGAATAATCAATAATTAGCTCGAAAATTATCATCGAAACATGGTTAATCTTTCAATGGACTTCGATGAAGCTCTACTACTCTACTTACCGAAGGGCCTCCAACACTTTTCAACAACCTTCCCAATGCTTTTATTTGAGATGTAGATCGAATTGTTGATTGATTTAAGGATTTATTGGTTCCATATTCGAATAATTAAGAATTAGCTCGAATATTAATCATCGAAAAATGGTTCATCTTCGAATGGACCTCGATGAAGCTCTAATTGCCGCAGAGCCTCCAATACTTTTCCACAACCTCCTCAATACTTTTATTTGAGATGTAGATGGAATTGATGATTGATTTGAGTATGTATTTGTTCTAAATTCGAATAATCAAAAATTAGCTCGAATATTAATCATCGAAAAGTGGTTCATCTTTAAATGAACTTCGATGAAGCTCTAATTACCGCAGAGCCTCCCAAACTTTTCCACAACCTCCTCAATGCTTTTTCTTCAGATATAGATGGAATTGTTGGTTGATTTAAGTATTTAATTGTCTCCACCCAGAGTTTTCAAAATTTCGCCACCCAACGCGACGCAGAAAAATGGTCATAACTTTTTATGTGCTTGGATTCAGAAATTGAAAACACTTGAAATCGATTTTCTGTTTCTTCTGCGCAAGTATATATAGTTTGCATCAAGCGAGGGTTATTTTAAGAACTGGTACTATCTCTAATCTCTAAGTCTAAGGAATATAGGAAGGTGCCGCGCGTAGAAAACGACCATGGTTGATTGGTTGGATTTCTACGCGTAGAAAACGACCGGACCTGTCGGTTATTCGGCTAAGTCGATGATACTTGTAACTCTGCTCGGGTCTTCAAATATTGCGTGACATTAAAAATTTAAAATGCTGCAAACTGCAAAAAATTCATCCACTACATGTAGAGTCTACAAGTAATGTACTTGACTACTTTGTATTTGACCTAAAAATCTATCGTAGGATTTTACGTAGCTTCCATCACCTAGCCATATCCATAACCATAAGCCATGCCCTCATACCGGTATGTAAATTTTTTTTAAACTGTACCCGGTATGCTTTTATTTTATTAACTTCTACTCTTGTACCAGGTATAAATTACTTTGTAGTTACAACTCATCCTCTTCATCAGTTACAAGTTCGGAAGAGGAGCTAAATTATTCTATTCATGCGATGTCCCACATGAAGAGGAAAGAGGATACAACCGGACATCCTCGTACATGTATTAATACATGATGTGTACATGTACACTTTGTGAGAGAACAGTTGGGGATAGAAACGGAAAACAGAAGTTCGACGACATAAAAGTAATCTGTTACACCAACAATGGCCAACAACGGAAATCGACAAGCAAATGCGGCTCCAATGAACGAGCACGTAGAATTTACAGTTAAGGTATGCTCGATCAGGAAATGGCTTTCATTAGTTCGATGTCCAATGAACGTAAAACGATGAACTTCATTTTTTATGTATACGTTAATTAACCATAACTTAGCTAAATTGCATTACAAATTTTCGGATTTAAATTTTATAGGCCGCGGAAGATTTATATCTGGAAGGATCCGAAAATACCATTCGTCGAGTTGTCGCCGAGACAAATTACTCATGTTTAATGCTAAAGACTCAAAGGTTCAGTAGTCTGTTTCGACATTATGCTAAATATCACGGACTCCGTAAGGACGATTTGGAATATTGTTTCGTTAATGCTTTGGAGGGCGATGATACGCCGGAGACGGTACAACTTCAACGAGGTGATACAATAATGGTACGGAAGAAACGTAAACCGGAACTACCTGCACCTACAGCCAGTGATGGGGAATTCGTTGCCGATTTTCGAGATTTATTGGATGATCATGAGCATAAAGATTCAACTTTGGAGATACAGGAGGACGGGTCGAAAATTCGTGCACACAAGGCGATTTTGACAGCTCGATCGGATTATTTCAGATCCGCATTTCGTAAAAATACTTTTGGAGAGAGTGAAAATTCGACGTTGAAGATTCCAAATATGTTCAAAGCTCTCACTATTCAAAAAATGCTTGAATTCGTTTATACAAATAGAGTCGAGTGCCTGTCAAACTTAACCATTGAACAATTACTTGAATTATTACATTGTGCAGAGTACTATGTTTTGAGGGACTTGAAAAAAATTGTAGAACATTCTCTTATCTCGAAAATGGATGTAACGAATGTTGCAAGGCTTTACTGTGCCACAGAAGACTACAGTGCAAAGCGTTTAGCGCAAAGTTGCATCCAATTCATCATGGATCATATTCGAGAAGTTACAAATGATGAAAATTTTACACATGAAATGCGTAACTATCCAAATTTGTGCATACCTGTGTTACAGGAAGCGGCGAAGTTGATTCCCGAAGGTCCTGTTGCTAAGAAACCTAGGTTGCTGACTTCTATATCAAGTACTGATGCCGTTGCACATCAACATTCAAACGAAGCGAGTGGAAATAGAAGAGCAGGGGACACTGTCGGAAGTTCTCCTGTTCCAGAAAGCTAGGCTAATTAAATTACTATTTGCGTTTCTATTTTTGAGACGTCCTCTTCTTTTCTTGTAAAAAGATGAGAGTGATGATATGTACCGAAATGGTTCCTATTAAATTGACTGAATTGTTTGTTCTATGCTTTTTGTTCACTTCCTGTAGTTCGTACAGAACTACGATTTTTATTGATTGCGTACCTTAGCTCGGTATGGTTTTGGTGAATTAGAAGTACCAATGATGAATTTTGAGGAGGTACAGCAAAAGCGATTTGTTGGAATAATTGGATTAGGAGGATGTATTCTCTCGAAATGGCTAGGTGGGAAATCTAATGGCACTTGTGAAGGATGATGAACAGAAGGACCTCTTGAAAAAGAGTTCAACGTTTTCAGAAGGATTCCTCTACCTCTTCTCTCTTCCTCCCTAAAATTATAAATCTTCACCTTGTCAACTTTCTGTGCACATAAATGAAATAGATTTTATCATACCACAAGACTTATGAATTTCGTGCAAGCTAGGGAACCATTCATGGAAGAAACTTGCCCACCTTCATTATACCATCGCCGTAGGTTGATATTCTTGCATTGTTCACACTGTTTTTGTACATGTTTATGTACTAATACATATTCTTTTCGTGACATAATATTTCAAAGTTGTTAATATTTACTGATCCTCTTCCTTCAACAAGAAACCCAATGAGGTAGAACTAAATAGGCGTTAAGGAGATTAAGAAAGTTAACGGACACAGGCTTGACGATTTATTTTACGTTTACCATGTTGGGTAGGTAGAGGTATAGGTTGTAATTTTGCAAAGAGTCTTTCAGGCGCAACGTAACGCCTTCGTTGGAATCGACGTCCTTAATCAAAAATGTAACAAATTGTATCCAACAAAACTGAATTTAATTAGATGCTTCGAAAAATCATTTTGTGATATGGAACTGATCTTAGTGGGGTGACGGAAACTTAATTTTAATATTCTCCAAAATACAGGTACTTTATAGTTTCCATCACGTGATCAACATTTGGTGGATAGTCGCTTTCGATACACCAAACGAAGATATCAAATCTAGAGTACATCACCTCCTGCGAATATTAGTGGAGATATACCCAAAGCGATTGTTGGATGAACTCGTCTGTTCGGCCCTTGTTTGTGTGTATGATTTTACCAATCTGCTCTTCACTAGGATATAAAATCGCTTCGTTATAAATACAATTCTTACAATTCTTACTTGAAAAATGATCTAAACAAATGTAGTAAACATACTCTATCAGAAAATTAAAATCGTTTCTCTCGTGTGACTTTTTTCTTAATCTGTATGCTTTTATTTTGTTAACTTCTACTATTGTACCAGGTAAGTTTATGATCTAAAATTTGTACAATATGACACAGCGTTTGAAAACTTGGATAAAGTTGTGAGCATTGCAGCTAGTTCAACACGATGTATCCTGTTGGGATCTCCTCCTTCACCCGTTCGGCCCAGAAGTACTTGTAATGCAGTAGACAGTCCCAAGACCGATATCTTACCATGAAGTCTGCATTTGTTACACTGGACACAATTCATGATTCGCATCAATTCCCGAGTACGCATCCTCGCTTCCCACAATGCCGTCACAGAACACTCATCCTTCACGGCATGATCGTGTAGTTTGGCCGAAGCAACTGACACAGAGGCATCATCCAAAAGTTTTGACGAGACTATCTTCTGTAACAAGGCAGCCTCCTCAGAGTGAATCTTATCTAACTGAATATCCGACAAGATCCTTTCTCTTGCTTTGCTAACAGCTGTAAGCATGAGCATGTAACCAAAGTACAGATTTTCCAACGCTTTCGGTGTTTCGCCATTAATAGAAAGTCGTCGACTAAACTCTGCGTTCACATCCAATTCAGCTGCTTCCTCATCGCCTTCCGCAATTTTTATTTCCATTCCCTTGACTACCTGCGCCGATATCATGCTATGAAGCCCACTAACAGCCTTATTGAAATCAGTCTTCCATTCCTCTAAATCATTACTTCCATCACTAAAACAGATCTTTTCGTGAATAAACCTCCAAACCATCGACCCATCGTACGCCGTATACTCTTCCGGAAATTGATCCGTATCATAATAATCCTCAGTGGGCATATCCCATCTGGCCCAACCGTCCAGTTCGAAGTCATGCTCTTCGGAATCAACTGTCATAATATCCATGGGCACCTCATCTTCATCCACTGGATAAATCTCACAGCTTTGCGAGTAACACTCAAACAATTCCTGCGGCATGTACTCGCACGAACCTAACATATCACATGAATAAAGTCGAAAGTACGGAAAGTGACGTAACTCCTCCAACGTCTTCTGAAATTCCGGATTCATCGTATCGATCGCAGCAATGCCCGGTTTAAAATCATCGGTATTGGTCACATCCACGGCACTCATCCCTAACGACGAAACGGCGGGATGCTTCAACGCGTTGTAACCAGGAACATTCAATCCAAAGGCCTGCACGGCATGATTGGACATGTGGAGGAAACCCAAGCCGTACCATAGCAAACTCTGCAATCGGAGGTGGTTGCTGAGATTCTTTACACTACCATTACTCAACAACATCGTAACCATCATCATTGGCATATATATACTCGTATGTATGTATATATATATATGTGTCTTTTTCGTTATTAATGCGTGTACTTCAAAAATGACCGTATAATTTGAAGATGTATCATGTGCAGTTGAAACTGAAAGTCAGTCCGTCAAACTCTTGGCAAGTAGCACAATATCCGATCCTTCACTGAATAATAATAATAATAATAATAATAATAATAAGAGAAAGGAAACGTAAGGAGTATGATACTATTGCTACTGGGTACGGACAGTTGATGGACTGTGGTGTAATGGTTACGTGTGCGTTGGAGAGAAGGTGGGTGTGCTCTGTGTGAAGAGTTGGATGATGGCGATGATGTTCCATTTCCTCGTCGAGGAGGTTGAGCTTGATGGGATGATTCCGTAAGATTTTACACACAAACCTTCGTACGCAACGCAACTACATGTAGATCTACCGGTACATGTATTTTTGGATATGGATTCGGAACATAGGATCTTTGAGCTACGAGTATGTTCGTATTTTTTTAATGCATTTTTTGTGTATCAAGAAAAAGGGTGTCCATTTCATACGGCGGCGTCGGCGGGCCACTCACTCACTGGCTACTTTACGTTACTTGGGCAGAGAGGACAGGAAGAAATATCAAAATGAAACCTCCTCTCAATGTGTTTGTCGTTTACTTTCTTCTCGTATCCATAATAAATATTTGAGAGTTGATATATTGCATCAGATCAACATAATTATTATCTGCCTGCTGCGTGTATGTAGAAATAGGATTGTTAGGTAAATGTATAATATAGATAGTATTTATCCCGTTGCTATTCTTTCTATACATCCAAACAACTTTCACAAGAACAGCTTAGAGTCTACATAGTCGCTCATATTACAGATTTTTTTTAAAAGAAAAAGTGTATTAATAGATTCATGTATTAATATTGTAGACGCTTAAGGGTTAGATTCGATACCTAAGGTTGGAATAACGTACTTATATCATCCTATCCTCGTCGATATCAGGAATTGTTAGTGTCGTCATGGCTTCTTCCTCCAACAAATCTAACAACAATCATAAATCAATTGTTCACAAGATTAAAATTGGGCCAGATCCTGTATTGTTGAGTAGAAAAGAAGTCGATGCGCTTTATGAAACGCTCAATGTAGTGAAACGTGCCTTGGACGATTTAGGTGTAGACTACATAGTCACGGGGGGTTCGTTGTTGGGTGCTATTCGTCAGCACAGCATCTTGTTCTGTGATGATGATATTGATATGGCCATTATTGATTTTCATTATAATACGAATAATAGTTTGTATGAGAATATAGTTGCTCCAAATTTGCAGAAATATCTTGGAACAGAATATATTTTTCAGAAAAAGCCATGGGAAGGAGGTGATCGGATAAGGCCGAAGCGAATGAATAATGTATTTTTGGATTTGTTTGTTTTGCGAAAATATGATTCAGTAGATGATTTGGTGAAGGTTATAGGAGTAAAGAAAAATGGATCTTTACAGTCAGAGGAATACGTACAATCAATTGTTAATAAGATAGAATCTTGTGCTGTATCACAGGGTGAACATTCTCCAATATGGCCCTGTTGGCAATTTGCAACGAGAAAGGCGGTTGAAATGTGGTCCAAAGAAGTTTATAGGGAAGACGAATTGTTTCCTATTCGACATGATTTGAAAATGGGACCAATAACTTGTATTAAGGGACCTAATAAACCTGTTCGTCTTCTAAAGAGAGCATTCGGAGTTGATTGTTTCGAGGTATACTACCAAAGTGCAAGTCATAAAGTACCTGACAAACAAAAAGAAGCGAAAGATTGTACGAAAATGGTTAATACTACCGATCGTGAATTGCCTCCGCTTATTTCCGCTGGTGGAACATGGGAAGGTGGTAGAAAGGCAACCTTACTGGACGAGCACTATTTACCTATGCAGCCCACTTCTCGCGCAGTCAGACGCCCAACTTTGCATTGTAGGGAAGCGTTATTCGAGTACCTTACTGTGCAAACAAGGGAAGAGAATGTTAATGAAGTCAGTCGTCTTGTTGGCTTTCATAGTTACAAGGCTCAATCATTGTTGGAACGCCCAAATAGAGTTGTATATATGGATGGGGTCTTTGACTTATTTCATTTAGGTCACCTCGAAGCTATCAAACAATGTGCCATGCTCGGTAATAGAGTTATAATTGGTGTCACAGGCGATGCCGATGCAGCAGGATATAAGAGGCCGCCTGTCGTCCCGGAGAAGGAACGGGTGGCAATCGTTCAAGCGCTGGATCTCGTAGATGCTACCGTATGTCCATGCCCCCTCATCGTCAATGAAAGCTTTATGGAAGAGTATGAAATAGATTTAGTAGTTCATGGCTTCGTATCTAATGAAGATGCTGAACGACAGCAGGAATTTTTTAATATTCCAATGTCCGCTGGAAAATTTCTAAGAATACCATACTACAAGGGGATAAGCACAACAGAAAGATTAAACAACATAAAGAAACTCCCGATGGAAGGTAGTTTAAGCAAGGAAACTTCTCAAACATCGAAAAATTTCCAATGGTTCGGAGAAACTCTTGCCCTTGCAACGCAGAAATCATCCTCGATTCCCATAGATCCGTTCCCTCTCAGTCTTCGACAAAAGATTGAGCCTCATATTGACAAAGCCAGAATAAAGCGTCAATGTGCTCTATCTGCTATTCGAGAAGCTACGGGTACTATCGAATACGATGAAGTCATGGAGTCATTCAAAAAATATTACTCGAGTGAGGGTAGTCTCAAATCTGACAACGTTCTTTCTCTCCAATCAGTTTTGCTGAAGAGTTTTGGCTTACCCCAAAGTCACAACTTGAGTCTTTTGCATTGCAATGAAATATGCAAAAATCAGGTTCTGCATAAATTCACGAAAAACTTTACTTCATTTCAAATCAAATACGATGAATTTGTACGCACTATATGTGCTCCTGTAGTTGAAGCAATGCATGATTGTGACGAAATTTATTACCAAGCTTTTCCTTGTTTACGAATAATTCAACCCGACGAATTTAGTATTGGCCCCCATGCAGATGTCACCTACGGTCATCATCCATGTTCAATTAATTTTTATGTGCCAATGACTAGAATTGGGGAAACTTCGTCTCTATTTCTGGAAAGTAGACCAGGAAGTGAGGACTGGCACCCTATCGAAGGAGATTTAGGTAAGCGACCACATATCAGAAGTTTCTCCAGGTGTTCTTAGGGATTTTCATGTTTTGTTTCAATATCAAGGTCACATTAAGTATTTCTCTGGAGCTCAAGCGATGCATTGGACGCCTGAAAACAAATCTGGTTATACAAGAGTGTCAATTGACTTTAGGCTCATCCCGGGACAAATGTATCATAGGCTTAAGTGTGGTGGATCTTTCCCCGGAGGACGCCGTGATATTTTTCGTGGCACTAAAGGATACTATAACAAATGTGTGAAGAAGATATGTAATAAATCGGAATCAAATTTACTTTGGGAACGGGATGGCCCGCTTTATACTCCGGACCAACGCTGTGGTTTTCCATGGACTGTCAAAGATTGGAAGCAGGTTTACGAGGGAGATGATAATAAATGAGAATTGGTGGCGATGGTCATCAACGTCTGCTCTATGCTTTGGCATTTTCGTGCAAGATTAGAAAGTATGGTTCAGGGAAATCTTTTCTTCACAAATGATCTTGTTCATTAAATGCTCATAGCATCGCGTTAGCTCTCCAAAGTTGTAAATAATTTATTGTAAGTTCTCATCCCTCTTCCATGTCGTCCGAATTGCTCCCCTTTGCCAACGTCTTCAATAATTCTTCTATTTCATTTATTTGACCATTGATTTCACCTAGTTCGTCCGTATTCATTACAACACTATTCGCCCTCTTCATTTCTTTTTCCATTCCATTTCTCACTTTTGATAGCATGTCCAAGGCGTGTTCAAAATAATATCGAGCTGCGTCAATCAACCCTTGCGCATGTTCTTCCGATGCTAATGGAGTTGGCATCGACATGTATGCGCGACCAACCAAATACCAAACCTCAATAACCTCATCGTTTTCTGCTAAAAGACTACCTAACACTTGCGTTGCTGCTTCTGCGCACTTCTTTTGGTCCGAAATCATATCCTCTCCAGATTGTTTCTGTGCTAAATAGGAGGCGCACTCTAGCAAGATCTTCGATGTCTGAACACGAAATTCGTATCCTGGCAATGCATTGACTTCATCTACATGCTTCAATTCTGGGGCTTGTTTCATATCCTGGTCAGAATTCGCGATCGCGCTATTTCTTGAAAGAACTTCGTTATCTGTGCCTAAACCAACAAGCGTAGCCAGAGATTCGCACCCGACTTTTATCCGCTGGTAAGCACTTAAAATGAATGGAACTGCTTCATCAGGCCTTGATTGGCTTAGCCTTAAGTTTGCAAATGCCTGTAGTGCATCTGGACTTATACCATCATCACGTTGCGTTGCTCGCCGTATGCATTCCTCGCACTGCACTTCAGCGTTATCTTCAAAACACAAGTCAGTTAAAAATAAGTCCGCCACACTACAATATGCTCCACATAATTGCTTCAATGCTTCATTGATCTCATTCACCTCTGCAGTCTTTTTCTTCTTGCAATTATTCAAAGATGCCTCTAGAAGTTTAATTCCAAAGCGATACGACATCAATGCCTCCTCGGCAACACTAAGCTGACCTAAGTACAGACAAAACCCCGAGACAAGAATTGCATCCGATAGCACTTCAAATTCTAAAGTAGACTTATCGACATCACTCAACTGATCGCGTGTGCATCCCATCGTACTTAATGCATCAAGAAACATAGCCTGAGCACCAGCAAGATCTCCTAAAGCAACCTTACATTCGGCACAACGACCAAGAACACCCGCCAGTTTTCGTTTTGAGTCTGGAGATGACATCGCTGCAGAGCGTAACCGTTTGGAAGCAGTTGTGAGCATTGCGATCTGCTTCTGTGGATCGGCTACTTCCTTCTCGGCCAATTCGATTAATTCATCAGCAGATCGTTCCTTCGATTTGGTCTTACTGCTTAATTTCTTCATTTCCTTTTGATTCTGTATGAGCCTCGAGCTCGTTGGTCGGGCAAGTCTATTTTTCTTCCCCATTGTTGATCTGTTTGTAAAGAGTAATGTAATGAATCTATATTGAAAATGATTGTGGTTGTGATTTGACAATTTCTGTGAGAGGGAGATACAGAAAAAACACTGTTGAGAATGCTGAGGAATGGTTGGTAATGGTGGAAGGGGACAAGATTAGAGAGATTAGCTACACAAAACACAAATGTAGACTCTACATGTACGAGCTACTTTAATAATAAAAATGTACCCACAAGTATGTGTTTGTAATTACATGCGAATGAGCTAAAGAGTATCGGTAGATACATTTTGAATTTTGATATAGCTATATATGTTGGTACATGCCATGCATGCTCTACGCTGTACGGGGCAGTTCTATGTTCTATCTTCATTTTGTTCCATCACAATTTTTTGCGAGGATCATTGAGGATTCTTTAATGTTGATGATGACGATGAAGACGTTCCTCATTCGATCCTGCATAGATCTGGTTGAATGAAAGTGCAGCCTACGACGAGTGGGAGGTTTGTAAGCGCGTTCTTCACTTCTCAGGACTTTGGAGTGCAAATGCGGATTTACTCGATGATGATAGTAGCAGTGACGAAGGAGATGTTATGGATGGGAGAGAGGATAAATGGGAGAAAGCCAGAGTCATTATTTCATACGAAGGTCATGGAATAGATGCAAAATCCGATCAAAATGACGTTGGCTCAGGTGTTGGGTCATGCTCAGACAGAGATTACCATGCACCATGCAGCTGTCAATCAATACCTCCAAATCGGAACTTGTAGTTGTAGCTAGAGAACCAAGACAAAGCAAGCTTGATGCAGAGATGAAGGAACTGACGGGACAGGTATGTCATATCCTTGCGACGGTTTAAAATAAAAAAATTGTTGCAGGACTGCCAATCAATCATTGCCAACTGGGGAAAGGCTTCCCAAGGAGAAATCTTCTAGAATAGTTGACGATGTAAAGGCGCATTGGGCCTTTCATTCCTTGGCTCTGACGTCATCTCATGGCGTCAAGTTCCATTGCTGCTTATTTATATTTTACATTTCAGAAGCGGCTACTTTGTGTGTCATATTTCGCCAAGTTTTAGTGGAAATACTTGGGACTTTTGCAAATTGAGGGTCCGTTCTACAAATTTGTATATTTCATCAACTGTATACTTTAGTTGTTAACATCTACTATTGTGATAATAATTTAGAATATTGTTGTTGAGCGTTATTACAATAAAATGCTCCAGCGCTAGCTCGACTCTCGACACGTTTACATATAAACGTCAATAGAATCAACTGTGATCACCCTTCTGATTGCAACAGCGACGTCACCTGCGATACTAGGTCCATCAAATTCTTGAGTAGTACCATCCTTAAAGTTAACAATGTACTTTGATGGAGGCACACGGTAGAGATTAGTCTTATTCGTGTTAAAATAAGTAACCTTCACTGCACTGAATAATAGGAAATCAATAGACAAAACATCCGCATCTTCACCGACATCGCTCTCAAATAACCAGAGAGGAAGAGCAGGTACTAATTGAAGGTTGAGAATGCCGTTGTCATCAACGAAGTATGGTTCGGACCCAATCATCATGAGTGAGTAAATACTCATGAATTCTGCAGTTGACCCGGACAACCTTGCTAGGAACCCTTCGCCGTGGCGATCAGGATCAGGAAATGCCGAAGATGCCATGAAGGAAGAACATTCCATCAATGACCTTCCATACACATTTGGATCCATAAAAGGCAGCATACCACCGTTTTTCATTTCCCAGAAAAATTCTTCAAAAAGACCTCCACGAATTAATTGCAAATAATACTTGTAGCTCATATGAGTCCAAATACTTTGATTTTCGAGCCAACCTGGGCTAAAAGCCATCATTCTTCCCATTGATGGATTTTGTCCCTCCAAACTTGCTGAAATGAAGTAAGCTTTCAGTCCCTCATCACGAAGACCAGAATGTAGGACTTTGCCATACATATCAAGCATCTTTGCTTTGTCATCTTGAATAGTTTTGGAATACCGGGTTGGTCCTTCCAAGAACAGAGGGAAACTGCCAACCTTCATTGCCAATGCATCGACAGTAGGGCGACCCTTTGGTCCGTGTCCCCCGTTCTCTACCCACTTTGTCACGTCATACGAAAAGTAGCAAGGCGAAATACCGCTGTGACCGTCATCACCATATCCTTGCGATCCGATCTTCAAGGCTCGTGCAATACCCAGATCGATTTGAGACATCCAACGTTTGATCATTGCCGACGCGTCACCAGCCGAAATTTCAGTGGTTTTACCAGAGAAACTGTATCGAATGATTGCACGATAATCTTCACGTGCGGTAGCAACGGTATTCCAATAGTCGAACAACTCGGCTGGGACGTCGCGGCTGATATCATCAGCATCCGTATAACCGCTTTCCTCCAAGGTGTCAAGAGCTGCGTTGACTTTGACGATCATATCACCAAGTTCAGAAGGAATGTTAATAGGACGCCCAAACTTCTCTAACACGGAGTTGACATATTTTAAAAGCATCATCAGTTCGTAAGTCTCAGGCATACCACTCCCGATCATACCTGATAAAGAAAAATTAGTAAAATGACAAGAAAGCAAATTGAAGTCTGGCCGGTAATAAGCATTCAATCTTACCAACCAGTCCATTCATCGCGTCATTCCAACCAGGTCGTCCACCCTCATATTCTACTCCCATACCGTACGCGTCTCGAGTGGCATACTTCATACTTCCAAGTAAAAATAACTTCTCAAGAGGAGAACTCTTAAATGCATCCCCATCTTCGCTACTTTGCCAGTTTGCTTCAATTCCTTCACGACCAGTACTTTCATCTAGAAATTTCTTCTGAACTACAATTTTGCTGTTGTCCCAATAGGTAGCGTCGAGCTGCATCACATGCTTGGACTTGTAATCAAATGTGTAATCAAGAATATACTTTTCACTTCTTGGTTTGACTGTTGCAGGAGAATAGAAATATTTCAATTCGTAGTCATACATAACTTCCTCTTCTTTGTCTGGAAAAACCATGACGAATGCTTCGATTAAGTCAATATAGTAGTCCCAATGATCAGCCCAGAATCCAGTTCCATACTGTGCCATTGGAGTGTACTCAGAGTCAGCCATGACAAGGTTGATAAAGTCCCAATTGGTCATTTTGTTCGGAATCCCTAGTTGTTTCATTAACTGGAATAGTTGTCCAGGTCTCACAAATCCGTTACTGAGTATGTCAACAAGTTGATTCCAATGTCCTAAAACTTCAAGCTCAGTTCCAACGGATTTATTTGCGATAGCTTCAGCCTTACTTTTGTCTGCGACCTTGAATGCTATGGCCTCTACAGTTAACGGCTCATAAGCATCCGCTTGGATATATGACAAAAATTCAAGAATGTCAAAACTACCAACACGAGGCTGGAATATAACGTCGTTCCTTCTATTCTGTGCAATATCACGATAGTTACCGGGTCCTTGAGAAAAGTATGTTGGATCAAGCACGAACCAATTGTAATCACGTTCCAAATCTCCATGAATCCTGGAAAAGGTATGAAACACTTTAACTCGCGGATCTTCATCAGTAGATAGACCTTTAGTGCTATCATCGACGTCACCAAGCATGATGGGAATTCCTCCACGAAGTCCATTGTCAAGCATCATCTGGCGAACGTGGCCATTGAACAAATGATTACCAGTATTTGTAGCTACACCCGCTGTTAGCTGGTCAATAATTTCGCGAGAGCGATCTAACTTCGATTTCACGAAACCAGGAGCAGTGATGACATCCTTAATACCAGCAACATCATCAACTAAGTCGACAGCTCCATAAAAGGAGGCAATGGTGACTGACTCGCCGGGACTCAATGTCAAACTGTCCACTGCAGTAAATGATGAAGACGTCGTAGCAGATCCGTATTGCGGTTTTTTAAGGATATCAGCAATTGAAGTGGATTCCAGTTCCCTCGGGTATTCAAGAGAGGTACCATATCCAAAGACCTTGCCAGTGTCGTAGACTATAGGTAATAACGCGTTCTCATCCCCTTCAATGAAAGACATAACATAATGCGCCCCCTGCTCAATTGTAACTGATGCACCATCACTCGGTTCACTGGACATCTTGTATAATGGCATAGCAAGATCATCATTGAAGTGGACAACTTCAAACCATCCCTCCAAAGTCCTTCCAATGTTGGTCAGCATGTTCCACAATGACCCACCCTTGGGTTCGATCTTGGCCAATCCATCCAAAATGGATAAGGTCAGTGGAGAAGTGTCGTCTAAGTTGCGAATGGTAGTGCGACGTACGAAGGCACTAAATGGTTCGTCGGGTAGAAGAAAGTACGTAGCACTAGTTTCCACACCGTTCATGTAATCAATCTCTTGCACTTCCATATCGGCAGTGCCTACATACATGTATCGATCAGGACGACCAGCATCTTCGGATTCATCATCAGTTTTCGCTGTGGCGGGGGAAAATGGTTCAGTCAAGAAACTTACTCCGTCACGCGTCCCTTGCAAAAACGTACGGAAACCCACAAAAGGCGTCAACTGATAAGCCTCATTGGCAGAAGAGTACTGCATGAGAGGTTCATCCTTGCTTACAACGCCAAAGGATGCAATACCCTGTCCACGGTTCACAAAGAAGGACCACATGGGGATACCAAAAATTCCCGCTACGCCAGCAAGAAAATCCGAAAATCCTTTCTTATTGTCATAATCTTTCAGAACATAACGATTAATGTCATCGAACAGACGACCCTCGGGAGGGACAACTGATTTGACGATTGAAGGCGATGCCATACCCTCGATGGGAAGAGGTAACTTGTTGTAGTGGTCATCTCCAGGAGTAAGGACAGCAACGGTGGCTGCTATGGCTAACAAAGCAACAGTGGCATACCTCCACTGCTGATTGCTGTTACTACTGCTTTGCTTGGGTGAGTCTGTATCAAGAAAGAGGGAATCAAAGAAAAATTACGTTAGAATAGAACTTTCAATCAAATCTCTCTCTCTCTCTGTCTTTAGAGCGAGTAGAAGAGGGTAGATGTACACACATGACCACGATCCAGGATAAAGACGAACGGACAAACAATCAAATTTCCACGGTCCATGGATGAGGGAGCGCAACTATCTCAATGGTCATCTCCGTGGAGAAGGCAAACTTGCAACGGCCAAGAGTGAAGATCGAAGCAAAGGAGGAAAGCATGTCATCTCTTCGCCTTATACGATTTAGGCACCCAAGGAAAAACACATGTCAAAATGGAACAATGCCATTACGATCAACTTGTTAGGGGCCACCGATCAACTCACGCACCGATCAACTCACGCACCGATCAACTCACGCACCGATCGACTCACCTCCAGGTTGGATCAAACTGTGCACCTCTTCTGCCTTGAAGCTTGGGTTTTGATAACTCATGATGAAATATCAATCCAGATTTACAAAGTTGTTCCAGTCTTGAATTACTTTCACCTTCATAAATTGTGTGGTGAGATATCGGAGGGTGAAGAAACCAGGGAATGACAATTGACATTTTTGACAACCAATCAAATCAACGATATCTTTTCCAAAGATATTTTGATCCAAATCGATCTGTGTTGATGATTCGTCAAGATTCATTGGCTATTTTAGTTGGGAAAGGTAAAAACTGAACCCGGATGACGTCCAATACCAACCTCAAAGTACACCAATAAATACAGTGCAAACATTTTGGGCAATATGAGTATTCAGCCGACCTCTACGTTAACGCTTTTACTCGTTTTGCTCATGTGCATACCATGGACTTCGGCGTTGACGCTAAGTTTCGTGGAACAATTGACCTTCGGAAATCGATTGAAAGAAATTCAAGAAAAGGTTCAATCGGATTTGGTCGCTCGGAATGTTTTCTCACTGAACAAAAATGGCGGCGATAGAGGCGACGAGGATGCAGCGAGACACACTTTGGTTGACTTAGTTTTAATATTTCCTGGTGCTGGCGGTCCAGATCAGTTTACGTCAGGGTTGCAGGAAAATATATCAAAGGAACGAACTTCGAAGACACAGAATGAACATTGTATTCAAGTGATAGATTGGCGTGAACATCGAGGGTCGTTTGTTACTGCAGCATACGACTCCGAGGCAGTGGGTGAAGCATGTGCTAACTCCCTGCTTCAATATTATGAAGGCGATATAGGCAAAATACGGTCGATTCATTCAATTGGGATTTCTGTCGGTAGCTTTGCTGGGAATCAGTTTGCTCAGGTATGCAAAAGACGGTTTCCCGAATTATACGTTCGTTTGACACTTTTGGACCCATTTTGTTCGAGAGGCATAACTGTAAGAATAAAGTTTGCTTCCTGGCTTCTCTTTATTGAGTTTGCTGATCGTTTTCTAATATTTGGTGCATTTTTGGTAAAACAAAATAGGGAATAAAGTATGGCGCTACAAATTTTGGCCTGAATGTTGATTTTGCAGAGCACTTTTTGAATACGGACGATCCTGTCCCAACTACTAACGACCCTTTACCTAACTGCATTGTGTACGATATTACTTCAAGTGAGAATAGAAAATCATTTAATCTTCCAAAGGTAAATATATCAGGCAAGAAGTGATGTGTTTCTTGACTACTGTGTAAGAGCTCTACCATCATCGATAATATGTTCTTTTGATATACGTAGGGAGAAACTATGCATTGTTGGCCAGTAGCCTATTTTTCAAAATATGGTGCACACTCGCAACTTTTTGATGACAATGGCTTCAAATATGTTCGACTTCCAACTCATAGTGTTGCCAATTCAACAGAAAGAGGTGATATTATTTTCGTCTAAACCATAAGAAGACAATATAGTAACTCTACGATAAGTTTGATGAAAACACATAATTCGATGGTGGATTTTGTTCTGAGAGAGGAAAAGGGTTTCGGTAGTCTACCTGATTTTGCCTTCAGAGTCATACTGGATACCTGAAAACCTATTACACAAAGGAGTAGAGACTTTTGCAACATGGTAGAATCTACTTCGAAGTACTTTATTTAGCTCACACACACTGATATAACTTCAAAATCATCATCATTAGGACTACCGGTAGATGGCACACATCGATGAACGAATTTGCTAAGATAAATATTGTTATTGCTGTAATCTTCAACCTATCACATTGCAGCAGAACACCCGATGACGACAACACTACCACAAGGGATAATCACATTCGTACACAGAACGGTTTATCCTTTTTGATAGTGTGGAGAGCTCGCTGACTCATCAAAACCATTGCGTCACTTGCAGATAAATATGGATACAATGCATTGAAATGAAATAAGGTATGATACTGGTGAATCGCACCTGAAGGCTGCTGTGAGTGACCGTTTAAAGTGGCAAGCCCTTTTTCGAGACTGCCGGATATCGTATTGGGATAAATGCTTAGTGAGTGTGCGAGTGAAACCGAGGCACAAATTCAGTTCTTCTTCTGTATAAGATATTCGGTGATAACGTAAAAAGCCACCATTGAGGGACATACGTACGAGTGAATATTACGATAAAAAATTGAATGTTACTCACTGAAGAGACGGACGACCTAGGCACCGCCTTCGTCGCAGCTGCGCGTCTTTGTAAAAATATATTTTGAGAATCTATGTATATAGCTCATCTACTTTTCTCTCCCAATCATCTCTACGCATCGATGAGTCCTCACCAATTACCTTGATAAGGCTCATGGCATGTTTCCTCTTATATGTCTCAGAATTACTCGCTAGAAATTGAATGCGATCAGCTATAGGATAAAAAAATGCCTTTACGTACAGGTCAACTTTATTGTAAACTTCATCAGCAACCTTTTTGAAAATACGATTGATTAAAGTTGGCGTACTTTGGTAAAGATTCATCAAAATAAACTCACAAGATTATGAACGGCTAGTTGTTCTCGCAAGTGGCCCAAATCTAAGCTCATTGATGATCGCCCCTGAATCGAACACTTATCGACGAATGCAAAACCCTCCAAACATGTTAGATATACAATTGAAGTCAAAGTATAAAGCTTATCCTTTACTGCATTCATATTTTTTACGTCTCTCAAAGCCTCCAATATTCTTCCCGCGATTTCATCGACGTACATATTTGCTCTTGACGGCATCACATCGGAACACCAATCTACATTAAATATATTTGACAAAATACTCAATGGTCCGATTGTTCTCAAACAAGATATTTTATCGCACTGGCGTTGCAAATAACGAAGGGTTGTGATGCGACTTTGAAGTACAGAAATTTGAAAGCTTGATAGAAAATCAGCTAAGACAGCGAGAGAGTCTGCTGCGTGCCATCTTGCAAGAAGGATTTCGTGAGTTTTGAGCTTGGCTAGTGAATGCACAGCCTCTGGGGTAAAGTCTTGATTTTGGCGTGCGTATTCAACGCATTGAATCACGTTCGCCTCCTCTAGCCCTTTAACAGGCACACATATTGAAGTAATGTTTTTTGTATCACAAAGCTCAGCGAGTCGTTCCTGTCGTGACTGCTCTTTACTCAAGCGAATACCAAGAAAATGTTTATCTCCTTTACGGTCAACTTTTGCCTCGGTATCGTCATATCCAATCAATACATTTTCGTTTTCAACGTTACCCGCGCAAAAGTTCAAAACACGAATCATATACATATCTATGACTCGTGACAAATGTCGACAAATGTCATCGTTGACTATACCAGCATATTTCCTGTATGTTTGCCCGTTTGATATTATAAACTCTAGCGGTTTTACGAGACTGACATCTTGGTAGTCCTCTTCTCTTAAGAACGTTACGAACTCAGATTCTATACCTTTCGCAAAGCGATCGAAATTGCTTCGAAAGAGATCAATCATCTTAAAATCCATACCGACATCAATAAGTGAGTCCCTTACTTCTAGCAATAACTCCACCCGAAAAGACTGACTCTCTAAAATCAAGAGGCAGTGACCCCAAAATTCTGAAAAATATTCCTTAAGTAGCTCAAGAAGTGTATTACTTGAAGTCACCTCGATGTAAGATTTATACGTTTCGAGACATTGTAAAATCGATGCGGTTATTTGAACATCCAAAGATCCATCTACATTCGATAGTAAGCGTACCAGCTGCAAAGATATGGCACTTTGAATAGATTTCGCCATCTTGGCATCGTTGCTAGGAAGACGATTGTAAGCATCGAGTATTTGTTTGTACCTTTCGACATTTTGAACGTTCAATATAACCGCAGTACACAATTGGTCCATTAATATGAATTCTAAATTTTTGGCCCTGGAACAAAAGTCCTTCAAGATCGGAATGTTTCCAATGGCATGTTTCCCTTCGCACGAAAAGTATTTCATGAACTCCTTCCCGACAGATATTGACTTCACATATTCTCCGTTCGCTATAAGTTCATGTATCTTCCTTTCGTAGTCATAACAATAATTTATAGTATTCAACAAAGCTTCAAACTTGATTATATTCTCCTTTTGTACCACAGTTTGTTGCATATTGACCATTTTCGAAATTTGGGCGTTTTCTCGCAGGTCAGCTAATTGAGCCATTAAATTCTTTAACTGCATTGTTGCATGCTTCGTCTGCAATGACAAACTATCACCATTCGTAATGGTCTCGATAACCAAATTCCAGTTCTCATATAATTTGGACTTTGTGCTTTCTTCCAAGGATTTGTGTTGGATCTCCATAGATGTAATTTCATCCATGTCAGATTCATCAGAGTCTTTCCCAAGGTCATTGTTGCATCTTAGCAAAGCCTTCATTACAGGATCAAAGTTCTCATTGAAATATTTTGAGTCAGCAAAGGTATTGCCTTCTGAAATATGCAAATTCGCCATTTTTCGTGCAAAATGATCCATCGGAGTTGTTCCAACTGACGCAGGAATGTATTTGTATACATTCATTTTTTCGCCATATGGGTGAGAGCTGTGATATTGCGAAGCTTCCTCCTCCTCAAAATTATCAACGTCAATTAGTGGCACATCATTTAATGAATCGAAAGATAAATCATTCTTAAAGTCTAGCGTTTCTTCACCTCTGGTACCATCCATACTATCCATTCTTGCACACTTTTCCACCCAAGACGGTAATGTGTACCTCAACTGCTCCATTGTTTCGAGAAATATGTCACTAGCTGAAAAAGACATCAATTTCATCTCGGCTTCCTCCAAACGATCTAATGTTTCTTTTTCGTTCCTTACATAGAAATTATATTCGAATGGAAGAATAAGAACGTTACCTTTTCTTCTTTTAATTTTCAAGAAAGATTGTGGCTTCTGAATTAAACGTACCTACTCCGTCGTCGAAACATCTTTTCGTTTGGAATTGGATGTATAAAATTGAATCGAGCCAAATGTAAAATAAATCGCAAAAGTAGCAGCTTTATTTATCTCTTTCAGTACCAAACGCTTAAAGCCCGTACATTAATTTTTCAACTGTTATTATCATTTTCCATCGTAAAAAATATGATATTTGGTGAGGCATGAGACCTGAGAATTTTTGGCGATTTTGTCCCAGAGAAAAAAAAATTGCCCCGGAATCGCTCAACCAGCCTTCCGCCAACAACACAAATTACTAACATTTTACTAGTAAATCATTAGAACAACAGCCACAACATATACAATAAAATCACATACTTCCCGACCACACCAAGCGACAAACACATATCAACGTATTCCTAATTATATTTGTAATAAGATAGGTTGTTCTGGCGTTATATATCTATTAGTTTGAAGCCATTAACAACAGCAACAGCATACACAACGAATTTCCGATACTTCCCGAGCACACATGGAAGACGCTCACAACAGAAGATAACGTTTCCCTCCGCCCCATTCTTCACTCCTCCATCGTCGAAAGCCAATGCACAGAGGAAGGTATGTATTTGTAATTGGGGAGATGAATGCTCTGAATTTAAAACTTTCTTTGATAACAATGGCAGTGAATTAGGCGAATTGGTTTCGGTTCGATATTCGAACTCATGTGACTTCCACAACTTTTACCACGGTGCCATCAGTTTCCTCCGTATTCCAACGCACACGCAAGTAGATCTAAAGGAGCGCTACGAACGTTACTTAAAGGACCCAAAGAATGATCCCTGCCCACGGATCAAGATCGCCAAGTTTCACTTTCCGGAAATTTTTTCGCACTCTCGCAA
>Ga0115008_10000979_pt1 | contig 22448 bp, 26 predicted proteins | sample FraStrMetagenome_FD_87164 | JGI IMG/M metagenome (GOLD analysis project Ga0115008, IMG submission 87164) | Marine eukaryotic phytoplankton communities from Arctic Ocean - Fram Strait ARC3M Metagenome | ecosystem: Environmental > Aquatic > Marine > Oceanic | place: Fram Strait | collected...
TGAGGTAAAAATTGATTAATCAAGGGATGATTTGATGTGAGAGAATTTCAAAGAATTTCGGCCGGTGCAGTTGATATTTTCTCCTATTGTGCAGCTTGTGAGAATGAGAAAGTGCGCATTGGAATGTGGTGATAAGCCCCTAAAAGTGAGTGCCTCTCCCGGAGGTTGGCGCCAGCGCGTCCGCGGAGAAAACCTGGAGGCACGAACTCACCATTATCATCCCACACGTGCTATCTTGCCCGCAAGCGCGAGATATAATAATTGCCAGAGATAAGATGGCTATCATCATGAGCGACGAGTCCGAGATAAAACAGGTATCGCCCCTTACTTTAGTCCAGTATTTGCCCACGGGCGGGCAAGCGTTGGGCACACACACAGAGGCAGAGAGGCGCACCCATGATGGCGCACTTCGTCACATTAAATCACTTCCAATCAGAGTTACAATCGCTATTTCTAGGAGAGAACATCGCAGGAAACGTCATTCCCAGCTTACGAGACACTCATCCCACCCACTGAGCTGCCTAGCCGACAACAAGCGCCGCATAACGTCACACCGCCAGATCTCGAACTCATCCCCACTCATAATCACCCTGCTATCGACTTATCAGCGGCTACGAAAATCGAGCAAATAGGTACGTATTTCTAACGACAGAATCCTCACTTTTCAAAACACGCTACCAAACAAAGCTTGTAAAGAAGACAGATTCCTTATCACTCTGATAAGCGCATCTGGTCATCGAGTATAAGCTCTGTCATGCTTCTATCGAGAAAAAATCGCGCTGTCTATCGAGCCATTTATCATATTTTTCCTTCAGAGAACTTTGCTGTGGACAAAATGTTCCCAAACGGACATCACCAACACAATCTCTTCAACTCATATTCGCACTATGCATTTCCACATCAGTGGAACCCGCAATTTCCTACTTCGCAGGTAAGACACGAGCAAATAAATACAATTTTCTGAGTACATCCAGTGTCCTCAAAATTAACAATTTTTACAGGAGAATGTCTTCTCAACGCAGTCCTACACCTTCCCTTCGGCATATCCCCAAGACCTCGGAACGCTGTCAGGTAAGCTAGGAATATTTTTATAAGAGCACGCGTGGTCCAACTAAAACCAAAACTCACTTTGATTTTGCCGTCTTTGGTACACTTTTGCATTGCCAAACGGATTTACCCTCCCCGCCATTCCGTCCGCTCCGATCATCTTTAGAGCGACAGTATCGCTAAATGACATTTAAAAGTGGTTTCCGGCTCGTGTAGTGAAAAGTTGTTCAAAAATCTGCATTATGAAAAATTGGAGATTTTACAACGGCCACATGAGCAAACAATGAAAGTGTGAAATCATAGATTATAATTTTCTTGTAAATTTTTTAAGAAATCGAAAATATGACTGTTTGATTTTCTAGGAAATATTTAAAGAAAAACACGATTGTTTTTGCAGTGCTAATGTGACTGCATCTGTCAAGGTGCCCAAACTTGCCCCTGACATTTTAGAATTTGGACACACGCGCGCACATAGACATGATGTTGTTTATAAAGTGTATTGTTTGGGCGATTTGGGCACAGCGAGGGTAGAAAAGTTTTTGCGATTGGAGCGACTCAAGGTCAGCCATCAATTGGCGACGCATAGTAAACAGCCTTTGATTGACATTTTTGATAAATATTGACAGTAAAGACTCCGACGTTTTGGGCAACCCGAGGGACTTTTTTTGAAATAGAAAACTTTTCCGGAAGTAGTGGCAAGGTAAAGGAAGCCGTTCTCGAGCACATAGACGCTGTTTTGCAGAGCTAATTTCTACAAGAACTACTGAAGATACAATTTGCGAATGCATGAGAGTCTCATAGACCGGATCAATTAGAAATGATGTTAATTGTCTGTCTACTCACGGCTAGCACTTCATTCAATTCTTGCGGTGTGGGAGCCTCCCAAAATTTAAACTCGAAATCTAGTGGGCCAGCTACCGATAACGGGCGGGTATATTACACCTTCCGGAGCTCGTTAAGCGTCGACCACGGAGGGTGATGCGAAGATTTCAACGCTGAGTTATGCACCAGTGCCAAAATTATGTACCGGAAGTGCGGCTGAGCATTTTCGCGCTCCGGACTGCCAATGGATTTATCGCTTATCAAACTTACCATTTGCGCTACAGTTTCGATTTTATCATTACGACCATCTAACACCTTAGTCCGACAGCGCGATAAATCTATTGAAAATTATGGCACGCGGAATTCTCATGCGGTTTTTCTTGTCCAATAATACTTAAGGAGAGCCAAACAGATTTTCTGTATCTCAAATTTTTCATTTTTAGCTCGGTTTTGTCAGTAGTAATTCCTGAAGTCGAACCTGTCATTCTCGGTAGCGATAAGGGACTTTTTGATTGATGGGCTCGCATATGCGTGTGCCCAACTTGCGCTGTCGGCGTTATCGCGTGTTTGAGCACACAGAGTATAATCCGATCCGTCCGGAGCGCACTACTTTGCGTTGCCGTTTGAATGCTGATCTCTTGTTCCCTTATCACCTATCTATGTAAAGTGAGCAAAGCTGCCGTTATCGGCGGTGGTAATGTTAGATTTCGGAAGAACGTATCGCTTCTGAGTATCCGAGCCGCTACTTACCACACTTGCTTTACAGCCGGATCTGAAAATGTCACAATTTGTAGAATAAATTTTATTCACTCGTAAATAGATGGAAAACGTAGACTAATAAACGAAATATATATTTTTCGGAATTCAGCCCAGCACAACCACAAAAAGTATAAAAATCTCGAATTGAAGTCAATAAAATTCTCAAACGATTTTCAGCTCAATCACGAATTGGAGACAAGGAAGAGTGCCCGGCCTGTGGAACGTCATTTATGCGTGAGACTGGCAAGCCCGATCCAAAGACAGGAAATATGCTTTGCCCAGCATGCTCGCCGCGCACCTGGGAAGCTAGCTCCGTGGGCTCGACAGGCCACCCAACGTTGCTGACGAACTCGCGCAACAAACGCGAGAAGCAAAACAAGAAGTGCCCTAACTGCCAGACGACAACAACGAGTCTCTGGCGCAAGTTCAAGACCGCTGACGAGGTGAAGAAAACGATTCAGAAGAAGAAACCGTCCGTTTCAATTGACCGCAGCAGACCAGAGATCGAAGGACAGCTTGGATGCAATGCCTGTACGCTCTACTGGTCTCTTCATGGGGTAAGTCTTTTTATAAAACCAGTTTGGCTCCAAGCTGACAGGGTTTCGACAGGCTGTTATTTTGTTTTTCTTTTAATAAGTGGCAAAAGCAGAGTACTGACTAGAGTTGACTAGCCGAACTTAGAGTTTGGACTTTTGAATGATGAGTGGTCGCCATCGAGTGTCGACTAGGGCCGGAAAATTAGCAAAAGTGTTTGAGTTGTCTGGGCAAACATGTCACCGTATCGGTACTGAGGCTTCCGCCATCACCAATTCAGTCCAGTTACGTCTAAAGATTTGATTCCTTGCACTCTGATAACTCCATGTAACTCTTTAACCTAACAATGGCTGTTCAGCGCCATCGACCGCTTGAGCTCGCCCGTCCAGACGCTCCACTGACCCAGCGAAAACGCAAACGCACGAAGAAGCCTGAAGACTCTCCGAAATATCCTCTTAACTCGTAAGTTATTTAACTGATTTGTTCTCCGCTAAGATTCACTAAAGATTCAGTTTCGGAAACCACTGGGGCAGCAACTACCCCTTCTGGCCGAATGCTGGAGGAATGAACTACCCATCACTGCCGCATGGAAGTCTTTTTGGACCTCAAGCAGCGGCAATAAACCAAATGTACTCGACTCCCATTCCCAACGACTACGTAAGATTAAACGTCATATTCATCGACTTAAACCGATTCTAGATGAAACACGGAACACTGGAAAGCTTCAACTCAATCTCAGGCTCATCTCCTGGATCATCCGGCTCCTCACCACTAGGTGGCGGAGCAATGACCGCCGCTGTTCTTCCACCCGCTGGCCTTCCCGATCAGACAGGCGCAATTGTGAGCCCAGATGTGAAACCGCCACTCTGTATATAATTTTAATTTTATTCTCCTCCATCTAATAGCCTGGCTTTTTTTACTGTACATAATATACCGAAAACATATATTTCAATTGTTTGATAGTCCTTTTATTTACTGAGCTTCTTTATCGATGACGCAGATAAAACAAGTAAAACTTTAATAATGTTATCTTGGATATCGGACAATACGTATTTCATCTGTGCGGTTTCCTTTTGAGTCCGACATACTGACAAAGGCATAAAAGGTCTCGTTGCGGGGCAAGCAGGAGAAACCTTCCCGAAAGAGGCCGCCATTCAGGGAGACAAGCAATTTACGATTCGTAAGGTCCAGCTTCAGGGTGATGATGTCACCTACTGTAAAAGTGTCTAGCTTTGTGGATTTGCCTCGGTGGTAGCACATTCCGTTATGAGCAGTGTAGACCCAGACAGACTGACAGTTATAGATGCCTCTCGTTTGGACATCTTCGTCGATTGGCAAAGTGCAGATTCCGAGAGAGAGAGTTGCCAATTTCGGGTAGCTGGAATGAACAAATTCAGTGTGCCAGAAATGTACATTTTTCGTATGCCCAATCTTTGAAACCGCAAATTTCCAGCCTTTCCTGTCTTCCTGCCAGATGCGGCCCGGATTGTTTTGATCGAAGTTCAATAGTTGTCTTGAAGAATTTTTGGGATCCCATTGATCTGAAATTTTATAATGTCTTCATTTTTTAATTATTATTACGTATCGTTGGTCTATCCATCCTTTTTAGCGCAGAAAAGCGGTTGAAAATGTCGTTGCGAATGGCGGACGAGTCGACTTCTTCTTTTCTGTGACGCAGCGTCCTTGCTTTCATTTAATTAGCGGTGATAGTGCTAACGAGCTATATACCTATTATTCCCATGATATTATCGTTCTTGCTCATGTAAACGCCATCAGAAGCTGATTGTTGTTAATTAATGATGTCAATGCAATCTGTTCTGTTATTATTGAATTATTGAACCTGCTTTTTAGATCGTCCAAGTTTTTCAAGAGATCTGAATTTTAAAATAACGTTTTTTGTACAATGAACAGTCTTACGATTAACATCTGAGGCCATTTCAACGATTTCAAAATCAAGTGTAAGCCGCAGCACAAGCTCCCGGACTCGTTTATTGCGTATATGACTTTTTTTAAGTTTCAAAAAGTCTTAAAAATCTGTAAAATTATAAATTATGAAACTTGCATGATTGCTAGAGCGGAATAAACTGCTGATCTACGATCAAGTCTCGGCTGTTCTTCGCAAATAACCTCCAGAGATCTGTCCAGCAAATCTTTTCTTCCGATGAAGCACGCAAATTCAAGCAGTTGGATCCAGTCGTTGAGACTTTTCACTGTACGCGTAATAAATTCAATATTCAAGTTTCAGAAGATAATTTCAGAATAATTGGCTTTATCACAAGATTGAGAATGCGATCACAAAATGGTCTATCGCCGAGTTAATTATTTTCTCGCTTACATTTAATGTCGATCTCGTGAAGATAATCAGCGTATACCTTGACAATGTCGTACGAGAAGTTCTTGAATATAACATGACTTGAAAGAGATCTGAGAATAAATCAACTTGTTAAAGAAAGGACTTCGATCTCGTACGTTAGCTTCGTCCAGATTCAACCCATTTTCGTGTGAATTGACAAAAGAGTGGAGGATAATAAGCTCCAAGACCGATTTTGCGCTCCTGATCTTAGTCAGAGCTGTATTTTTAAATTAAACAGTATCAATACCTGCTGATACAAAGAAAATACTATTTAACTTTCCATTCAAGTAATCTTCTTTAATCTCACTCGGTAATCTCCAAGAGAAACTCAATGCACTCTCCATTGTTCCTATGTGACTCCTCTAAAATCTTGACTCTAGTGTTATCATTGAGTTTGAACTCGTTCCTGATCGACGCTAGCCCATAAACAGATCTAACTCAACACCTGTATCCAAGGTGCCAACTCTCAATTTTAATTATAGCTTGAATTTTATCTTCAAACTTGTTAACATCCACTTTAAAAATCAGCAAACGGATGACGTCAAAGCGTAGAGATTGGAATCGTACCGAGGAGTGACGTTCTATGCTAGCTACGTCGGCTCTATGACGTTGAAATACACCTGACGTCACTGATAACCTTGTGACGTAGGTGCTAGTCACAGTTTCTCATGGTGGAGGAGCTCAGAACTGGTGGTGTTAGCGAGGCGAATTTGCCCTCTGGCACTGGGTTCTCCAGCTATTTAACAAGCTTCAGCTCTCTCTCAACTTATCAATCCCGAGCTAGTTGGATAACTAAAAAGAGGATTTTAATAAAAAATGAAAACTTTTACCGCTTTTATCGCCTCAGCCAGTGCTCGATGGGACTTCGATAGCTACGTGGTTCGTCCTGTCAAAGAGCCGGAGTTTACTCTCGGAGAAAAACCGCTTTCTGAGCTCAATTGTGCTCCGTACCGGAAAAAGAACCTCTGCACTGAGCTAAACTGGAATCCTGTCTGCGGCACCGATGGCAAATTTAGAGCGAACCCTTGCATTTTCAAATCAGAGTACTGCTACGGCCAAACAGACGTCGACTTCCTCCGCATGGGCACCGACTGCACAATTGACATGCTCATGGACACCGATATGAAAAAGGAAGACCTGGAAGTTATCGAGGAGCCAGAAGAGCCCGAATGCCGCATCTATTGTCCTCGTGTTTACGAGCCCGTCTGCGGCGATGACGGCGTCCTCTATGACAACGACTGTCAGCTGCGACTCAGAAATTGCCTAAACGGCACTAATGTACGCGAGCAATTCGGCGCCAACAGAATGCTTGCCCAGGTCTGCCACGCCGGTGTCACTTATGGCAATCGCGACATGTTTATCCTGGCTAAATGTGATGCACAGCGAGACGGCAATAAAAACGCGCGCGATTGGGAAGCGACTGACGGCGTGTGCCAGCTAACGCGCGTTCAAAGATGCAATAAGGCCTGCCCCATGATCAATGATCCGATCTGTGGCTCCGACGGAATAAGGTACGCTAACGAGTGCGTAATGGAATCTGTTGCAGCTTGCAGCGGCGAGGAGATCACTCGCCTTCGTCCACCTCACCGCATGTATGCTCCAGTCTGCGGAAGCAACGGAGTCCAGTACTCTAACGACCTCGTCTTCCTCTGGGCTAAATGTCAAGCACAGGACTCTGAGTGGGCAAAGTTCAGAAGAAAAGCGTATAATTGGAAAATCGCGAAAAACAGCCCATGTGAGGTGAAAATAGAAGTAGAATATGAAGAGGAGGAAGAAGGAGAAGAAGAAGAAAACAACGAACTTCTAATGGACACTGGGCTTCCAAGACTCTGTCCTAGCTGTGGAACCTACGAAAGCCTTGTCTGTGGCTCGAACGGACAAACCTACACGAACTACTGTCTCATGGACAAGACCGCCTGTGAGTTAAACATTCCAATCGAAGAAGTTCATGCAGGCTCCTGCTGTCCACGAATGCATACTAGAGATATCCGACCAGTCTGTGGAAGTGATGGAAAAGTCTATACAAACTTGAGCTTACTTGCTGACGCTTCATGCCAAAATGACTTCTCAATCCGGTTTGTAAACGAGGGCCAATGTATGCTCATGGATGATAGCGGATTCGGTAATGATGTGGAAGAAGAAGAAGCCGAGCCTATCGAAAAGAAAAAATCGAAGAAGAATAAATCTGGCAAAAACCGTCTGTTGTCTAGATTTGGCCGAAAGTAAAAGTCTGACCTATTTTATATTTCGCTTTTCTGTATTACTTACAATTTCCTTGAAAAATCAACTGAGTAGCGTCAACTCGAATACTTGTACTGCAAAACCACCGATTCACAATGAATAATTCATTAATAAAAAATACTTCAAATATCAATTATTGTATCTTTATTCGTTGAGCAAGATGATATCATCACCGACAGAAATTTTGCCTTGCTTGATTATGACGACATTAACACCAACTAGCGGCGAATCGATACCGAACTCTGCGTCTTTGCCTTTCGACATTCGAAATTTTCGTAACGATTTCAGAGGCTCCAACTCTTTGTCTCTAGAAAATCAATTAGATAACTGTAAATTAAGTGTTAAACTAATATAATATATCAACAAAATATTGCATCTAATCATATATCGAGATCATAATCTATTTTTGTATCCCCTCGCTCCGAGTTGGGGAAGTAAGTATTTCAAATCAGAACAAACCTTGTTGCAGTTTCCGGATCTATTGTCGTGAAAATACACCTCGGACAGGGACTTGAGACAGCGAGAATTGCTTCTCCAATCTGCAATTTTCCGCACCACTCGTCCTCTTCCCAAGGTCTTCCACTTTCAGTGGAGATAATCATGTTCGGTCTGAAAGTCTTCATCGTATATGACTTCCGCTGGATATGCGAGTTCACATCTGCCAAGCTCTGCGTGCTGAGAATGAGTATCGGCGCGCCATCTGCAAAAGCAACTTCGTTCTCGTCTTTTTGGACTCCGTCTAATCTCCATGTTCTTGCCCAATCTTCTTTTTTGTCACGGAGAAACCTGCCGCCTGCATTGATGCTTAGCTTGACATCTACTTCTAAGTACTTGCTAAACCATTTTGATGCCTCTTCTGATCCCTCTTGGCAATCAATCCACGTTCCGAACAGCTCAAGTTTCGCTTCGTTGCCAGAGCTCTTGACTGGAATTCGCAAATCCTGGTCCATGCCAGGTGCAGATACGACGAGATAATCTTCTCTCCGTCGAACAGAAACAAGCACCAATTTAGGGCATTCGCGACCACTTACTTTTTTAACGATTATAGATTTCTGCGGTTTATAAGTTCTTACTTTTAGTGTTATCATCTGATTTTCGAAGGGCGAATGTTCTATCCACAAGCCCGTCGGATTGTCCTTGTAGCCCTGTTTTCGCGGCGACTACACTAGGAAGAAAAATATTAGACAAAGCAAAGTAGTCATAATACAAACAATTGAATATATTGAGTCTTTTCTAGTTCCACTGTTTTCTAATTTCAAGTAAGAACGAAGAAACCAAAAGATGAATTTGTCATGGGAGCAAGAAGAGCTCTCAAACATCCCCTTCGCCGTTTTCAGAGGAGCCGAGGCAGCTATTAATACGATTCGATTTACCAAAGACCAGAGCCAGTTTCTTGCTGCTTCAGATGATACAAACACGACCTTGTGGGATGTAGAGACGGGCCGTGCTCTTGCTTATTACGGACATAACGCACCTGCACTAAAATCGGTGGAGAACAACGAAGACGTAATTTTATGTATGGGATTTAAGAATTTCCAGATTGGCATATTAAAAACCATTTTTTTTTCTATTAAAAATTTTTTATTAATTTTTATAATCACTTGATGTCTAATCATCTTTTTTTAGTAATATTCCTTTTAAAAAATCACTCTTTGTAGCCCTCATGGAGGGCTTTACTAACTGGAAATCTCTAGACAACTCAATTTTGCGCAAATCGTAACTACACGTTCTTTAATGCATGTAAAATCAATTAGAATCGTAAATGGCTCATACTAGTAAAGCGAAACGTATATTTCCTACCACATCATGAAAGAATTTTTATCGCCCCCAATAAGAGGGCTTTTACTTCTAATCCCAAGAAGCTGTATCGCTGGACAAGACCCTTCATCTTTTTGACAAGCACTCTGGCGAGGAAATATTAGAAATCGACCACGACGGACTGCTCACAAGTTGTGACTATTCGAATAACTCCAGATACTACGCTGTTACGCAAGATATTAAGAACGAGGCGATAATTTACGACGCTAGAACTGATAACAAGTTTGACACAATCAAGCTGAACTCAACACCAACTTGCTTAGAGTTCAGCCCAAATTCACAAAGAATCGCTATTGGAACTCTACAGGTTTGCATATATGATAGTGATTTTATCATTAAGATGTAGGGTGAAGTTGTGATTTGGGATATCAAAGCGCGAAAATTCACTCTCAAGTTTCACGAACACTCGAACGCCGTATCCTCAATATGTTTTGATAAAGATGAACGAATGCTTGTCTCGGGTAGCTGGGACAAGTCGATAAGAATGATGGACATTTCAACGGGAAACTATCGTCGAAAAGGAACTCTTAGAGAGCAATTTGCAATAGCGCATCATGGAAGTGTAGCGTCTGTCAGGATTTACAGGTAAGCTTTCTATTCAAACTTAAATCTTAAACTCTACTAAATAAGTCGTGGTCAGCATATGGTGTCGGGTGGATTTGATAAGCGCGTAATGCTTTGGAATCTGGATCACGAAATGTCACAGATTCCTCTCCAGGGACATCAAGATTGGGTCAACACTGTTGAAGGAAATATTGAAGGGACAAGAGTTCTCTCAGGCTGCAGAGATGGAACAATAAGATACTGGAACATCGAAAATATCGGCAAGATTCCGCTAGTCCAGGTAAACTTACACTTAATATCAAGATTAATTATAACTATTTTAAGAATAACAAAAAAGATGCTGGAGTGAGAACTGAGCTCTGTATCGAATGTGCTCGGCCATTTCCAGTTGCGACGACGAACGAGAATCTTTTTACGGGAAAATGCGTGTTCTGTCGCATAGCAGAACGAAAAGTGGAGGAGCGGCGCAAGACTGGCTACGATACGAAAATTATCTCCAACAAAAATGTGAGCACAGGTGCAACTCGAAGGCGAACATCTTTTATGCCGAATATTAATCAAGAAAATGAGCATGCAGACGATGATGAGCCTGTCTCATTTCCCAATCGACGACAGACATCTTTCAGACCTGGCATGTTATAAAATCTGATTCAATTTTTTACCCCGTTTACAAAATAAAATCTATTTTCTTACTTACGTTTCGTGCGAGTTTCCTTTCGCTGATTTGAGTGGGTAGACGACGAGTTTAATCACGGATCCGACTTTTTTTGGTCCTCTCTTTCTTTTAAAAAAAGCAAAGATGAAAATACCCAAAGCACCTCCGAGCAAAAGTGTACTTTTTTTCACTTGCAAGTTCATTTTCTAGCGATGTTCGTTTGGCTCTAAAAAGTATCGCCGTAAATGTTTACCAACGCCTACTTTGATTGTTTTTCAGAATACTTTCTGGAATACTTAATTGACGTGGTTAAAAAATTCTCTTAGAATCAAGTGTTTATAAATATTTTAAAACCTCTCCGTGGAGGTTTAATAAACATAAACATGCTCTACCGGAGAAAAATAAATTTCGAAAGTGAATTACGATTTATAATTTCTTGAACTATATTTTCAATAAATAGATTTCGAAAGATCAGAACACGTAAACAGGAACAGATTCATGTTCTGCATAAGATTAGGCTTCTGGATCCCAGCTTTCAATCTTCTTTCGGGTTGTAGTGGCGGGGACGTATCGATCAAGAGTACCGGTCTGGTTTCGCTCGTAAGCTGTAATGAATTTTCTACAAAAATTGAATACAGGTTGTCTCTAAAGAGCTCTTACCGTGGAGTTGGTGGAACACCATAGGCAGTTGGTGGATCGTCGGTCATATAAGCCAGCCATCTAAGAACATATAACAAAGGCAAAATATGTCAAAAAGTACCTGTGCCATTCAGAAGGAACATCAGATGCGTCAAAATCCCATCGTTTCTCCCAAGTGTCCTCAGCAAAAACGACCCATCGTTGTCTTGGAATCGGATAATCGTTGTTAATGTAGTAAGTGTTTCCTGAAGACGAATAAGGAAAGAATGCTCAGAGTCAGCATACCTCTGGTATCAGTTCCGACACACTCTCCTGTTCTGATGTACGAGTCTCTGGTGAGTCGAGTAAGCGGACCCTGGATGCTTGCCGGGAGCCACGTATTATGTTTAGCCTTTGCCTGCTTTATACCTTCAAGATGTCTCTTGATGGGCTTCACGTGGTCCTTCCAGATACCCCGAAGAGCGCGAGAAGTGTTCATTCTGAAAGAAAATTCTTCTTGTAGACGCTTTCCGAACTATTTCTTTTATTATGATACTATCTTGTTACAGTTGGTTTAAAATTTCAGCCTCGATAAATAAAAAGACTTATCGAGAATATTTCAAATCAATGTTTTCAACTGTAACGGATTTTCTATCTATATTTTTGGCCGTGCTTGAGGTCCTAAGGTACAGACAAGTATTTTTACTAGGTGTTTTCTATTTTTTTGAGTTTGCTACAGTTCCAGTGAAAAATTTTGTTTATTTCGACTCTTCTGCAGCAACATCGAGCTTTTGAACTTTCTCGTTGAGTTTTTGAACTTCATCGGAGTTACTTTTAGTCCCTTCTTTTTCTTCTGCTGCTGGTTTATCCTTGTTATCCGTTTTGTTTTTGTTACGATTTCGATTGCGACGAGGTCGGCTGTTTTTTGGTTTAGCTGGGGCCGCGCTGCCGTCTTCATTAATCTATAAAGGAGTTGAAACTAATCTCAAATGATATATTTTACAGTTTGAATTTGACCGTTGTCTCCTGCTGCGCCATCTGGTCTATCTTCGGCTCTTGATTCGGCTCTAGAGCCTCCGCGACCACCTCCACGTCCTCGACCTCTTCCTCGACCGCCTCCTCGTCCACGGCCGCTATTCTGGTTTCTCTGTGGACGGACAGACTCGTGCGCTTCACCTTCCACTCCTTTCAAATCTTAAATAATAGATATGTGAATGTTTAAAAAATAAAATTTACTTAAATCTTCGCAGTAAATCTGTTGACCGGTTGTTGGAGAGACGTGAATGGCATGTGTAAAGTACTTTGGTGAAATAACTGAATGTTTGTTGCCGTGAGTGCTGAGAACGCCATCTTCGTCACGAAAGAACTTGATTTTGTCCTTGATTGCACGATGGAGATCGATGTAAACAAGAACCTCGCAGTTGGATCGAATGCCAGGGATTACGCCACCTGTTATTTTATTTATTTGCGGAGCTCTAGAAGCGACTGTTTTACCTCTGCCGATCATTCCGGAGCAGAAGTGGATGGGATTGCGACCTAGCCGGGAAATGCCCTTTTTCTTCATGTCCTCCCATGCCTTCCACCAGGTACCGTGGACACAGACAGGGTATTCGGCGGCCATTTTTAGGGAGACCTCGACGCCAGCTGGATTGTTGCTGGGTCGTGCGCGCATCTTCCACAGTTTACTAAACCAGTAAAGTATGGAATGAGCAGAGCAGACACTGCAATTACCCGTCATGCACGAGCTCGAACATTTTCGAGCCCTTCTTGTCCTCCAGCTCGCCAACGCTTAAATATTAATCATTATATGAAATCAAAGAGTTCGCTATACCGTTTGAGATCGTCTTCTCCTACTTTGAGAGTGTCCTTGAAATGGTGGTGCTTGAGAATATCGTCTAGGTAAAGGAAGCCAGACTCGTCAGGCTGAAAGCCCATCATTCCGTGGCGAAGAATTCCAGCAAGTGCTCTGGTCAACTGATGATCCTTCTGTGACCAGGACTCGGTTCGTTTTCTGATATTCTACGCAGCAGTTGAGAAAATGTAAACGAAGAAAAGCCTACCGGTTTTGAGTAATTTTTCTTGATCTTTTCAACATGGTGGTTCTTGGCGCCAACTGTTTCAAACTTATCTGCTGCCTCGTCGACTTCTTGATGAGAGTCTTTCTCCACAGCATCTTGCGCTGGGACAGGCTTCGGTTCTTCTGGTTTCGTTTCGGTCATGTTACCGAATGAGCCGAGTTTCAATCTCTAAAAGCAGCGATGAAGTACAGAAGATTATGTACATGGAATCTTTTTATTTGGTAGTGATGTTGAAGGCAGTGAGAAAACTGAAAGTGAATAGGATTCCATGATGTTAAATAGAACAGAGTTGAAGTTCAGAAGAGCATTTTCTTGTTTGCGATCTCGACCAAGATCGCCTTCCGCATAGTCTGCATATTTTTAGCTTCGAAGTTGAACTTCGTGAACCCACGTGAAAGGTAGTCACCAAATTTGCAAGTGAAGACTCCGCAGTCGCTTCCGTTGTCTTGCTGCGGCACATCATGCGACCAAGACTCGATGATCCACCCATCTGGTAGCTCCGAATTTTTCTTCACTACAAAGTAAAATAATTTTTGGACCTTTTATCATGATTAGTCTTGGATTATGGACAATAATATTATTTACCTTCATGCTCGACTCTTAAATACTCGAGAATGAGCTCTTGACAATCATAATTTTGACCGCCCATCGAATCCAAGTAAATAACTTTTTTTTCCTTCATTAGTGCTGCAGCAATCGTCCAGTGTACTCCAAGATGAATTGGAAACAGCAGTCTGTCCATCGCAAAAATATCGACTTTTTTCGTCCACCGCTTGACACCTTTGTGTCCGCTTGCTTTGACTTTAGGGTAGAAAAAAGTCTTGAAACAGAAGATCTTCGGCAGCGTTTTATCTGCATCTGCGCGTTGCATCATCAAGTTGAAGTAGCAATTGATCACTAAGTCATTCAGCCACTGCGTACCTAGAAACACTTTCTTGACCTTTAACCTCAAACACGGCTACTTTCGAAAATGAATACACCTAAAAACTTACCTCTGAGAGTCATGAGATCCGTTTTCTTGCACTCTTCGCCTGCAATTTCCGCGATCACTCTATCTTTTCCTCTTGCGTAAATTGAATCCACAAGTGCAAGATCTTCCTCAGATAGCTCCGGAATCACTGGAAGATATGAATTTCTGTCCAGATACTTGACAAAGATCGCATCAAGCTGAGCTTCTTCTTTCTTCCTACGTGCTGCACTCGTTTGGCTCTTTTAAAAAGATTCATAGCGAACAATTGGAAGTATCCTACCTTCTTGAGCCGGATCTTCTCAAGCTCTTTTTCGAGTTGAGCAACCTCTTCGCCGATTTCTCGCTCCTGGATTGTGTTGAACAATTGCTCTTGTGTCAATAGGATGTCAAATCCTTGCGAGCTGGTTGTTTCTTTCTTGACTGCGGGCAGTCGCAGTTCTTTTTCCTCCATTATTTTCAATCTGGTTGAGACTTTCTGTGCAGGGGTCGGCTAAGTAGATGAAAATTAAATCAGCGTTTCTATCCAGAAAAACAAGCCTGTCTCAAAGATGTATAAACTTACTGTCATGGCTTTTTTAAATGAAGGAACATCCTCTTCGGTAAGATCCACAAACGTCAAGGTTGGTGCCGAGTCTGACTCGGTCAGCTTTCTTGAATGCATCGCTATCAGTTCTTTGTAGTCCTCTTTTGTGAGAGCTTTCTTTTTAGAGTAGCTCGTTATTGGCGTCGTCGGTCGCGAGGATCTCTTTGTCACGAGACCCTTTCTAGACACCGTAGGACTGCTCGCACGCCACGAGACTTCCTCTGAGCACGAGAAAAAGATAATTAAATTATTTGTTTGTTAATTACCTTTTAGATCATTTCGGGACCCGAACTTCTTATTTTTTTTCATTCTTATGCCTGGGGAAGGACAGTAAGAAGAAATTCCGCTCGAGATTTTTGATAGTAGATTATTTCCAGAAAGCGGCTCACTCATTTTGCTTGATTTTCTCGGCTTTGGAAGACCAAAATCATCCACTCTAGAAATTCTGTCAAGTTTAAACTACGAAAAAGTCTTTCGATCGGCTTGCCAGAAGTTCAAACTTACGATTCCTGACTCGCTAGTGGTTTTCTTTTTGGGGAAGACGTATTCCTTGGAGGACTGCCAACTTTCCCACTTTGCTGCTCTTTTCGCAAAAAACTCAACATTTTTGACTATGCCGTTTCCACTCTCAAATGAACGAATAACACTCCGATTTCTCGATAGCAATCTGAAATAATTCCGTTATTTTTGGCGTGCAGATGAAATCTCAGAAATTGCAATGAATTTTCGTGTTTTTGAAAGTCAGTAGTTGTTGAGATCGCGCTTTCGTCTGTGCATTTCGTAATTTATGTCGCCATAGAAAACTTCGCGGTTGTGGACTTTCTCGCCATAGTCATACTCGTTTGTAAGCGGATTGTGCCGTAACTGGCGACCGTCTATGTTTCTTTCTCCTGTTGCTGGCTCGATGTAATCAGGATTGTCCACTAATTGCGTAATAAGAGACGGTCATATAATAAATGAATTACCTTTCAAAGTTGTATACTTCATATCTACATTTTTACTCGGCAAAAAGCTTCTTAAAAACTCGGCGCATCGTGTACTGTGCTGCTCCAAGAACTCGGCTGGATAATGTTTCGATATTTTGCCATAAATAAACTGGCAAATAACACATTTCGCCGAACCATCATGAAAATCGTCAGCTGGATTCAGCGGTATGCCGCCTTAAAATTTAGTATTTTGTACCATAAAATTAAAAACGCACCTTTTAAAAAATCCATGCCAACAAAAGGCAAATATCTCAGTGCCGTTTGTAGCGTTGGTACTTCTCCTCTTAGCTGTGCTCTAGTTGCATGCATATAGAATTCAATCAGCCAGTCTTTTCTGATTCCATATTCTGCATATTGATCTTGCGGGTTCCCGGGCACTTCGGAAATTATTTTTTCAATGTATTCCTGCTTTCTTTTAAATCCTTCTGTTCCTGGCAGCTCAATCAGCCGTTCATTTTCTTCGTAAAGGTATTCTGAGCAGAGCCAAGCAAGCCAGTTCCGAACGCCTCGATCGACTCCGTAGATAACTGTACAGATGATCAAGAATTTCGCCAGATTTTGAAAGGGATTGTCCAATAGACTCTTTGTTAGGAACACTTTATTCTTGAGGCTTCTTTCGAAGCGGTCGAATTGATTATTTGCCTCTTCATATTGGCCACTGACGTATCCTTCGCCTGGGGCGCGTTTCGGCACTCCTTGGGCCATAAACTTCTCGTCATTTTCTTTGTAAGCTTCTTTCTCAACGCCAAAGATGCTTTCGTCGTAGTCTTTTCTCGTCAGCGAGTCTGATAAGATCGAGTACGCTTCTTGAGCCTTTACGAATTTTGTCTCATCTCCTGTCGGCCGATCCGGATGATATTTGCGCGCAAGAGCCTACTGGCAATTATACAGCAAATGAAAGGAAGAAGCAAGTACCTTGTGGGCTTTCTTCAGTTCTTCCTGAGTTGCATGGCGATCAACTCCGAGCGTTTTGTAGTGATTGCAGCGATGAAAAGTGAGAAGATGAGTTATTCTCCGATAACGAACGCGTAACATTATATTTTCTGATAAAAAATAATTTTAAAATATTTTTGTTTTATATTTAGGCGTGTACTAGAAATAAATAGATGTAAAATAATGATTTATAATAATAAACAAAATTTCTCTGAATAAGATTTTCAAAAGCATTATTTCAATATTTCACTATTAGTCACACAATGATGACGTCATGCGTACGTGACAAATTGCTACGTGCGCGCGATATTTTTTGAGTCGAGCAATGTTTCGTCGAGTCGGAATCAAGAGCAGAACTGAAAAACTAAGAGAGTCAGTTAATGGAATTTTCTAAGAGTAACGAAACAAGTTTCAAATATCGATCCGTTTATTGATTTAAAAATATGTTCAGTAATCTTATCATAATCATTGATTGCTCTAAAGATACGAAGTTGATGACTAATTTCTTAAATTTCAGAATCGGACATGAAAAAATTTAGATGAAGTGGCTGTAATGCTAAAATCGCACTGGACGGCACTTGCCATGAAGCTTTCCATGAACCCGTGGCCTGAAGATCTTGTCAAAAAGCTAGAAAGTGGCATTGATGTCAGAAAACTGTCTGAAGAGCAGTGGAACCAAGAACTTATCATAAGAATTCGACGGCTTGCGAAACAACATCAATATGAAGGCAGGGTTTTGAAATATGAAAACACAAAATCTTAAAAATTAAATGATCGAAATTCCAAAAAAGTCCGGCTTATACAGTCCGGAAGCCAAAATGGCTCGGCAGAAGATTTACTGGTTCACGAAGGCAGCTACTTTTACCTGAAATTTACGCTAGGTCATCTAAAGCATTGTTTCATCAATTCGATGAATTTCCGATTCGATGCAGAAGGTCAGTGGCAAGAGTGCCAGGCGTCATCTGACTCTCTTCAGAAAAGAAATTGGAGCTCGATTGAGACTAAAATAAGGTAGGCTTTATATTAAAATAAACGAATATAAAAGCTTTTTAGGAGACTAATGGAATTCTTTGGATCAAAGAGTGACCGGACCCCTTCAAAAATAGCGAATAGAAAACGGCTTTTGCAGGTTCATAATCGACTTTTAATTCATAAACCGTTTTTTTAGGAATGCGAGAATCGAGTTAATCTGCTTGTATCTGGCTGTATTCTCCGAAATGGCATGAGTTTTCTACGCGTGCCAATTTTAAGTTCTTTCGGGTAAATAAAATTTTGCATGAAAATGATGACACCGCAAAAATTGATGAGATTACATCGATCTGATTCTTGAGCTCATAAGCTCTATTTTTACGCTCAATTACGGGCTGTAGCGAAAGTAACTATTATTTTTCTACAAATCTTCTAAAGAAGATTGTTTTATCGGGTCATAATTGAATAAATTTTAGGAGCGCGTATGAAGATCTTTTCGGGGAGCTGTCGCTTTCAGCTGATTCCGAGCACCAGTATCAACTTTTCTTCTCAAAGCCCATCTTACTCAGCCCCAGCAGCTTCACACAATTCAACCAGGCGAAAGTCACGGACTTTTCTCAGCCTAAACTAGGAATGGACTTTACCGGAATCTTAATTTTGTCCCATAAAATAATTGTAAAGCCGATTGGAGCAAAATTTAAAGAAAACCTTTTCCTCTCGGAGGTCGTACTGGCACGATCGCTCAACTTTTCAAAGGTCCAGAACATCACAGCCATTCTCTCTCAACTAGCCACATGGAAACGAGTCCAGCTAGTAATCGAAAATCTCACGAAAATACCGAATAGTGTTTATATCGCCATCAGTTCTCGTGGAGTCATCCAATTTTGGTATTATTGGGAAATATAATTATGATTTATCTTTGATTCAAGCACCTGGGGTTGCACACTCGAGCTTATTTTATCCCGAACGTCGAGCCATGATTCGAGTGTGAAAGTCTCCCAATACCCAAATGAGTTTATTTCTACCTCAAATCGTCTTCTGATAGAAGTATGCTCATCATACCCAATCAATCTCTAAAATTATTTTAGCAGGAATATGCTACCGCCCACAACTTCAACACGATCAATTTCGCACTTTGCGACGATGCCAGGAACTTCGACAGTCAGCGACGAGCACAGAAGCTAAACGAAATCAAACTAAAAAGTGCTCGTTTGCGCCAAATGAAAGGGGCGTCAAAAGGTTACCGCCCGATTGCACGCGAGCCTTTCGACACCTCAAAAACTCCGCAATTGCTGGAGATTCTTAACAGGTAAGGTATGTGTCGAATCAGTGCTTGTTTTATATACATATATGTATGTTAAGATCGTCTGAAAATGTTTTCTCTCCCATTCGATTTCGTGATTAATTTTTTTATAGTCTGACGTCTTCCGACAAAAGCAGCTCCCTTGATAAAATGGGTATGAAACGGAAGTACTCTTGAAAGTCTCCGTCCAGTATTCTAACGTTGTTTCCTTTTCCATTTACGAGTACAGTGCAATGTTAGAGTAGTTTTTCACCTTCAACGTCTTCAATCAAAATATCTATTCTTGCTTCAAAATTTCGCCTCCTCCTCAGTTCCGTACGTGTTAATCAGTTCTCTCTTTTTTACTGCATATTTCATAGGCCTTTAGTATAGTTCTGAAGTAAAGTTTTTAATGAAAAATATTGTAAGTCATTTATATTCTCATGTATCTAAATCTTCGTGCTCCATCAGCTCCTTATATACAAAAAAACCCGTTTCTTTTCATTTTTGACTTTTACTCGTTTTTCTTATAGCTATCTTAGACTTTTTGAGTTTTTTCTGTTTATAATAATCTATTTCATCGATGCCTTAAGTATTATTATTCTAACAGCTTCAAATCATTATAAAAAATAAACTCAACCGCTAATGAAAAGTATCAAAAAAGCTTTGCGTATCGATAAATGATATTATCAGCTTTTTATAGTTCGTGTCTTTTTCAGCAGGTTTCAGGCATATGAAATCCTTTATCAGGAAGAATTACCCTGTTCTACATCTTATCATTTTAGGGCTAAGCGCTCGCCAACGTGTTTACACGCGCTCCATCAGTTTTCCTCAGACGCTTGAGTCTAAGCACTGTTATCTATCCATCAGTGTTTCTGGAGAAGGCGCGAAACTTTTAGGATCGTGCTCAATTTTGGGATCCGAGCTCTTCAAACAGCGCCATCATTCATTGATAACGGACCGCGAATTTCTCAGCGTCAAAGCTCTAGATTTTTTTTAATAAAATGAGAAATTTATTAGTACTCACCCAGATTTCTACCATTGAAGCAGCATGGAAAGATAAATGGCAGAATAAAATTAAACCTGGTTTTTCAAGCGAATCGCGTATAGATTTCGAAAGAACATGCGAAAGAGAAATTCAAAGTTTAATAGCAAGTGATGCGATTCAAATTGAAAAAGGACATTTTGGCGACTGTGAAGGGTTGAACAATACAGGTGCTGATGTAAAATGCTTTGCAGTCTGTGATGAAGGACTTGTCGGAAATTGGAAGAAAAAGGCTCCAGAAATTTTCGTTAGATGCAAGTCAGAGAACGCAGACGATCTCAAATTCAAGCAAAAGGTAAGTGTTCGAAGGCGACAGATATAATTTTTTTTATAAAGCATTTCTTCATTGAAATATTTAGAATTTCCCAAAAGACAATCTTAAATGCTCGGAAGAGGTCAAATCTTGTCCAGATACTTTGCAAATTTCAAAAGGTTCAATCATCGCTGTTTCTACTTCTCGAACAAGCACGATTTATGATGTTATTTGTGATGCCGAAGATGGTGTTAAAGGATCTGTTACATGTTCTGAGAAAAACGGAAAGTTTAAAAGCAATGATTTGGGAAAATATTGGCAGGATTCCTGTAGCAAGACAATATGCAAAGAAGGAGATGCTGGAGTTGTTTTTCCGATGATTTCCGATGCAGTTTGGAAATGCAAAAGTAAAAGTGGAACTGTCAACTGCAAGGAAAGGGTTTTATTTTTTCGCTACTTTTTAGGTCAAAAATTCGTGTTTTAACCCATTTAAAAGGCAGAATGTAGCACTGGAAAAAAGTCGAGGCTTCTGTGAAATGTACTCCAACTTCTGGCTGGCAAATCTCAAAGGGCTTGCCTGCTGAAATAACTTGCGACGCGCCTGCAACAACACTCGGCCCCTTCGTCGCCACGTCACATCAAATTCCGCCTTTGGAATCATGTAACGCTCAAGCAGGATTTTCGGAGAGCAAGATCATCGGTGGCGTGAATGCGAGGGCTTCGGACTGGCCCTGGTTTGTCAGTCTTGGTTTCAAAAGAGTAAAAGGAGGAAGCTACTCGAACTTATGTGGCGGAAGTGTGCTGGAGAAGAATACAGTGATTACAGCGGCTCATTGCTGCAATGAAGAATATAACGAGGTCGACGCATTTTTTGGAGACTCGAAGTCGACGTTTTTGACAGGAAAAGTTGATGGTGAGTGGGAAAAATATGATTGATGGTATTTATTTAAAATATTAAGCCTCTGAATTCAAAATGACTTCTTCCGACATGTTACCGCATTGGAACTTCACTGGTGTCAACAATGACTGGTGCTTGATCAGATTCGCAGAATCTATTGAATCAATGGACAGCAACAAAGTCGTCTCAGCTCCGTGCCTCCCGTCAGAAGTGCCAGCTCACGGAACTCAGTGCTGGATCGCTGGTTTTGGAAAAACATCGAAAAACAAACCTTCCAAAACGCTCAAGTCAGCAGGCATTTATCTTTTGGAACAAGAATACTGCCAGAATAACTCGGTTTATGAAACTCTTCACGATGACGACATTTGCGCGGGATTACCAGATTTTGACGGTGACGGATTAACTGATGCTGATACTGGAGCTTGTCACGTTAGAACTATTTTTAAAAGTAGAGTTTATGCCTTTTAGGGAGATTCTGGTGGACCATTGATCTGCGATATTGAAGGAAAAGCAACCTTAGTTGGAGTCGTTAATAGAAGTCAAGGTTGTGCGGATGAAGGAGCTCCAACAATTTACTCTTCTATTTCCCATGCTTTGTCGTGGATCAGAAATCATGTTCCAAGTATTTAATTTTACCTGTATCAATAATTTACAACGTGTTAATAAATTTTTTATCACATTTTTAATCGTTTTGTGTGAATTGCGGCTCATTTTATCTCACCATGGTACAATGTCCTGAATTTAATGACGCGAAAAGTTTCAAACCGAAGCTCAATGTCACAGTATGAGTCTCACTCGTTTTTTGAAGTCTATTCAATTGAAATGAGGGGCCTTAATTCGACGATCGGTGAAGGTCTCTTCTTTTTAAAATTGAGTATTGGAAACCTGCAGAGTGCTGTCAGTTCATCAGCTTTGAGCTTGGCTTCGCGAAAATCAATATTCAAGCATTGCGAGGCAGGCTGGTGAAACGTAACACCTACATGTATGATATATCGTTCGCAGGTTGAGTCCTTGTGCTGCTCATTGAACAACAATTTCCA
>Ga0115008_10000981_pt1 | contig 22435 bp, 17 predicted proteins | sample FraStrMetagenome_FD_87164 | JGI IMG/M metagenome (GOLD analysis project Ga0115008, IMG submission 87164) | Marine eukaryotic phytoplankton communities from Arctic Ocean - Fram Strait ARC3M Metagenome | ecosystem: Environmental > Aquatic > Marine > Oceanic | place: Fram Strait | collected...
GATGGTACAGTAGAGAGGATAATGATAATTGAAAAATAACAACTAAAGCCTTCCACATCGGAGGGCTTTTTTATTACCCTAGGCATATCTTCCTCTGTTAATTCAGCTACTTCTAATCCTCTTAGATAAGTTAGACTCACATTTACAGACTCTTTCCTATTGTTTTGGTATCTTTGTCACTATGAAGAAAGTACTTTTTTTAATGCTATTATTATACTTCTGTATAATCAACTTATCTATTCAAGCTCAATCTATTGGAGACTTCTATCAAGGAGGTGTTATTTTTTATACTTATCCGTCTGGCGGTGGTCTTATTGTTGATATTGAAGATCTCTCTAATCCACATCCCCCCGGTGGAACAACTCCTCTTGACAGCTTATTATCTAGATGGGGTGGGTATAGCGATTTCGTAGCTGGAACTTCGAACGATTCGATTGGTGCTGGAGAAATAAACACCCAAAATTTCATGACTTTTTATCCTGATTTAAATGGATCTTACGCTGTTCATCAATGTGTAAATTCATCTAGAGGTGGATATAATGATTGGTTCTTACCTTCAAGAAATGAACTTTTAGAAATATTTAATCATAAATCTTTAATTGATTCGATTGCTTTATTAAACGGTGGACATACTTTCGATGAATTTGCGTCACTCTACCCATATTGGAGTTCATCACAAACTCCAAGCTTGATAGATTTTAGATATGCTTATGTCGTATATTCTAGCCAACCAGCATTTGATTTATTAAGAAGTAAAATATTAGAATATAAAGTTAGGGCAATAAGATCTTTTTCTCCAAATGCTGGAATTAATAGTAAGCCAAGTACTAATAAAGAAATTATCAAAATCGTAAATTTAATTGGGCAAGAAGTCTGTCTTAAACCTAACACACCTCTTTTATACATCTATAATGATGGTACAGTGGAGAGGAAAATGATAATTGAATAACTATGAAATTTGCACACATAAAAAAAAACCTTTTGTTCTCTTTATTTTTCTTTAATTTCTTTAATTTCTTTATGGTTAACTCTCAACTACCAAGAGTTAAAGAAAATGTATCAAAAAATACTTTTAAAATAATAGGAGTTGGAGACATGATGCTTGGAACAAACTATCCATCTAAATCCTATCTTCCTCCGAAGGGAACCGATTTACTTAAAGATGTTCGACCGTATTTATTAAACGCCGATGTCACCTTTGGTAATCTTGAAGGAACAGTTTTAAATGAAGAAGGGCATGTAAAAAAGTGTTCAGACCCTTCTCTTTGTTATGCTTTTAGGCAGCCGGAATACCTTATAAAAAATTTAAAAGATGCGGGGTTTGACCTTTTATCTGTCGCTAATAATCATGTGGGAGATTTTGGGGAACCGGGAAGAAAAAATACAATGAAAGTTTTGTCTGAAATGGGTTTTGCCTTTTCTGGAATTGAAGCAAGGCCATGGGACACCGTCACCATAAATAATCTTAAAGTGGGATTTTGCTCTTTTTCTCCAAATCGAGGTACGGTTAAAATAACAGATATTGCTAACGCTAAAGCAATTGTTGAAAATTTAAACGCTTTAACAGATGTGGTTATTGTTAGTTTTCATGGGGGTGCTGAAGGAGCATCAAAAACACATGTAACAAAAAAAACAGAATACTTTTATGGAGAAAATAGGGGTAATGTTCATCTATTTTCTCATGCAGTAATCGATGCTGGGGCGGATATTGTTTTTGGACACGGGCCTCATGTTACAAGGACCATAGAGCTTTATAAAAATAGACTAATCTGTTATTCGTTAGGGAATTTTTGTACATATGGACGGTTCAATCTAAAAGGATTAAGTGGCGTTGGACCGATTGTTGAAGTTTCCATAAAAAAAGATGGGTCTTTTGTAGAGGGAAATATTATTTCCACAAAACAGATAGGAAAAGGGATTCCCTTAATTGATGAAACGGATAAAGCGCTTAAAGAAATTAAAAGATTATTGGCTTCTGACTTTCCAAATAACAATATTGAATTTGAAGGCTCTAAATTCAAAATGAAAAAATGAAAAAAATCTTCTTTCTTTTTTTTATGCTACTTTTTTTAAACGCTTATTCTCAAGATTCTCCTAAAGAAGAAATCGATTCCACTTTCATAATAAGTAAATATAAATTAGACTCTATTATTGAGTTTGGATTAAAACAGATAGGAACAAAATATATCTATGGTGGAACCTCCACATCTGGATTTGATTGTAGTGGATTGATGTATTACATTTTCAAGAAACATCAGATAAAAATTAGTAGAGCTAGTGGATCATTAGCTAATTTGGGAAGAAAAACAGCTTTAAGCGAAATTAAAAAAGGGGACTTGTTGTTTTTTAAAGGCAGAAATCTTTCCTCAACAAAAGTAGGACATATTTCTGTTTGTGTGGAAGTGACTAAAGACAGTTTTAAAATGCTACATGCTACTAATCGGGGTGTGGTTGTAGATACATTTAATGAAATTTCCTATTATCAAAAACGCTTTCTTTTTGCTAAAAGATTTTTAAAAATATTAGCTCCATGAAATTTATAATCCAAAAGGTCGCCTCAAATAAATGAGACGACCTTTTTTTAGTAAATTTTCTATATGCCGACAACTAGCTTTTAGTGTCGTCAACCGTTTATGTAAACTCTATTTTTTCTCTAAAGTTATAATGGCTGTTTGTCCAGAAAACCCATCGGTAGCTGTACTCGTCAACTTCATAGTCTTCTTATCACTCTCTAGGATATCGTATGTCCCGCTAAATTCAAAACATTGCACCGCAACTTCTTGATCAGCATGTTCCAAGCCTTCTTCAGGTCCTTGTCTTGAAATAGTGAATGAGTCTCCGTTGTTTGTCACTTGCCAAATAAAATCTGTAGCTCCACCTTCATCGTTTTGCCAAGATCCTACACACGATTCGTTGTAGATATCGCAATCTCCAATAACCCAATGCGGAAGTTCTTCTTGGCTCACACCATCAACAGATAATTCAGAAACATTCCACTCACCTGCCTTCATCAAGCGCTTGGAAGTTGACTTCGTTTTATTACATGATACTGATAATAATGCAATCGAAAAAACTGCGACAAATAATTTAATATACTTTTTCATTTTAATGTAGTTTAAGGGGTTAATTATTGAATTTCTGTAACGAACGTGACGTCTATATCTGTCTCACCTGGAGAACACGTTCCATCTTTAATACCCGGCTGATGTTTAAGTAAAACCTGAGTTGTTCCATTCCCAGCTCCTAACACTGTCCACTGGCTTTGTAAACCAACTTCGAACACACCATCTGTATCTGTTCGTAGAATTGATAAATTGGCAAAAGAAGGTGTGAAACAGAACAAGTGCTCATCATCTTCGTCCAAAATCTCGTTTGAAACTGTATCGGCAGGGCTAACCGTTTCATTTAGTAAAAGAATACTTGCGTTGTACGTAGTATTATTCATAAATCTGATCGTATCGAATATGTCGTAACTCAAGCCACCATCTCCATCTGGGTCACGGAATGTAGCCGTTACATCTGGTTGAATTCCTGCCGCATCAGAAAATTGAAGAGTCATTGTTGTAATAACTTCCACTTCACTCGTAATTGGCGGTGGAACTGGAACTAGATCATCATCTTTCTTACAGCTACTCAAAGCTGCAACGCATGCCAATCCTAATAGGGTGATTGTTTTCATGTTTGTTTTCATACTTGTTTTCGTGTTTGTTTTCATACTTGTTTTACTGTTTGTTTTCATACTTGTTTTACTGTTTGTTTTCATACTTGTTTTACTGAATTAAATGGTTATTGATTATAAATTGATTTTGGTGTAAATAGTGTAAAAGGAACCTTCACTCTTAAGGATATGTTTCTGCCCATTTCATCTGCGAAATAACGGAAGCGATTCAAATAGTCCCGATACCGAGTATTTAGAAGGTTATTAACACTAATACCTATAGAAATAGATTGCTCTTTTAAGGAAATATCCATACCTGCAGCGAAATTCAATAAAGAGTATCCTTCTGGTGGATTTGCGTAGTCCATATCCTCAGGCACTCGCGTTTGTTTTAATACAGAAGCCATAGAAACTGAAACATAGGCCTTCTTCACTTTTTCTATGTCCTTAAAATTGTACTCTAGAGAATTTTCAAATCGATCCGCTGGCATCATTACCAAATGCTCACGTGTGGTTTGATTAACTGCTCGTAAAATTGAGGCCTTTGAAGTTAAACGGAACTCTTTCGTGAAAGCATAATTTAAAGTAAGGTCAACTCCTCTCAAATGTGCGTTAACTTGATCATGAACAAATGTTGGAAATGCCCCTTTAATAGTGAGCGTTGGAACCAATGTAGGCTTCAAGTAAATAAAATCATTAATGACATTGGAGTAAGCATCAAATACGATCGAAAGGCGCTTCCGTTTGTAATCAGCTGAAACGCTCAGGTTAATTGCCTTCTCTGTCACCAGCGTGGAATCGCCAATCTCTATAGATGCAGCACCGTGATGAAGTCCATTACTAAACAATTCATTAATGTTAGGAGGTCTCCAAGCTGTTCCTGCGTTAGAACGAAGGGTAAACTGTTTATTTACTTTGTAAATTACCCCCACAGTTCCACTCATATTCATGTAGTTTTGAGCAGGTGAAATAATGTTACCTCCCTGCCACATGTATACACGTTGATAAATGTTGTCAAAACGTACTCCACTTTCTATTTCCAATTTCGCCGATTTGGACTTCCAGTTCTCAATCCAGAATATCCCTGCTCCAATTTTCCGAAAGTTTGGGATGAAAAACCGTCCTTTATACGTATTTCCTTGGTACATACCGTTAATACCAACACTCCCCTTAAACGAGTTCATTCGGACGTGTTTCCAAACAATTTCACCTGTATGAGTAGTAAGCTCAAATTGGAGCGCTGGTAGATTTAAGTTCGCGAGTGAATCATTGAGTGGCGGATGCTTATCGTATTCCAAGCGTTTATTGTATTGTCTTGCATACGTCAGTGAAACCTTGCCCTTTTTACCTGTTTTTAAATACGCTTTGGTCTTAAATAGTTCGTGCTCGATATGCTGTCTCGGTCGATCAATATCATAAGAGAAATTAGCAGACTCCAATGGCTCTTCCGCCTCAAAAGCTTGCTGAAGGTCCGTCAAGTTTCCAAAATGAGATGCCGAAAAAATTCCGATATCTGTATTAAACTGACTATAGAAAAAATCAATTCCATACTTTGGTTTCAAATAAGCTACTGCAGCAGAAAAATTGTACTCTTTTGATCCAGTATTTTTTAAATAATAATCAGGAGACTTTACGTTTCCTCCCCGCTTCATCGTTCCTTGAAGTCGCCATCTAAATGCAGGGAATTTATTAGAGTTTCCATCCAGAGTTGCTGATGCATTTCCTTGAAATCCATTGGTGAAGCCTACTAAATTCAACTCTCCACCAATCCCTGGTGTTTTTCTTAATTCTTTAGGATTAACAAGTATAACACCTCCAATAGCATCAGGGCCGTAGCGAACTCCATTAGCTCCTTTTACAACTGCGAGTTCGTCCGCTATAAACGGATCGATTTCTGGCGCATGTTCATTCCCCCATTGCTGGCCTTCCTGCCGAACGCCATTGTTTAAAATGAGTATTCTATTGCTGTGAAGCCCATGAATTACTGGTTTCGAAATGTTGTTCCCAGTTGATAGCTTTCTAACACCATTCAACCGAGTTAAACCATCTCCAAGGGAAAGACCCTTTGTCTCGTTTTTGTCTTTCTCTGACAGTTTTCGAGTTGCCAGAGAAATTTCTTCCGCCTTTTTCTTCGCAATTACGTAGACAGCATCGATATCAACGTGGTGCTCTGGATAGAAGCTTTGTTCCGTGTTTCCTTCAATCGTAATGGTTTTACTTACAGCATCACAACCAATGTGCTTGCAGTAAACCTCATAGGTTCCAGAACATAAATCGGGAAGAACAAAGTAACCCGTAGAGTCCGCAAAAACTCCTTTTCTCGGTTCCTTGATGTATACCTTAGAATTGGATAAAGGCAAACGGTTGTGTTCATCAATCACGTATCCTGAGAGCTGATACGAACATGAGTCTTGAGCCTGGGCTGTCCATGGGAACAGCAATAAGAACAGCACAAGGAAAACAATATATTGTATTGTTTTTTGCATAAAATGCATCTTTAAAATTAAAATATGGGGTAAAAATGTTGGCTTAGATCCAGCATATTGTGTTCATCACATTGATAAAATATCCAAGAGAATTCGGCCCGTGAAGGCGTTTATAGCTTAAAAACAATTGACACTGGTATCTATAGCAGGTTAATAGTTGCTAATAGTACACTACTTGGCCAATTTTATCTAATGAAATGATACGGGAACTATACCGTCGGCGGAGCTCGCCCAGGGGTACTTCTTATGTGATGGTTATCAACCGAAGTCTCAGCGTTCAGAAAATAAGCCGACTGCTTTGTAAAATTGAAAACGTGAACTTGTTTTCCAAATGAGTATGCTTGATTGTTTAAAGACTGTTGAATTTTACAAATATCACATTCATTTTCCGATGAGTGATCATGTGAATTATCTGCTAGGTATTCACCATGATGATCAGTATTATCAATAGAATCAACATCGTGCCCAACCTCTGATACGTGATCTTCATGAGAATGAAACAGGCTTAAAGGTACTAGTTCGATTAACAAACAAAGCAATAAGACTGACGATAGATATTTTCGCAAAACACGTTTCACTTGGCTAAATTACAACATTTATAATTAATTCAGCTTTTTCCAAAGAAATATTACTTCAAAGCCCTTAAATTTGAAAAACGAATCTATTCAACAAATTTTCCGTTAAAAAATAACAATAATCCAATAACGTCAGTCATTAACATAGTTTGATAATTGTCTTGACTCGAGAAGTGAATGTTCAACATCTTAGCTATTATGCTTTGATGTAAAACGCGGGGAAATCTTAATCTTTTGTAACTTCTTTGATAAAATAAGTCCAAGGAAAAATAGTTTGTAATTAGAGAAAGTGGCAGCTAAAAAAGGCAGTAGAAGTAAAAAGTCTTATGGATTCTTTAAATTTGGGTTAAACTTATAGCGTAGATAAAGTGTACTAGTGAACTTTATCCACTTATTGGCAGTAATATAAAACGACAAAAATTGAATTTGAAAAAAGCAAACTTCACCATATCAATACTTATTTTTTTGACGAATCTTTATTTCATACCATTCAGTTTCGTAGCTATAAAAAATTCAGGTGGAACAATGGGATATGGTCTATTACTCGTGCCTTTTTCATTATCAATTAATCTGTTAATGATTAGTTCTGGGCTAACTTTTAAAAGGAAATTTAATAAGAGTATCGGACTTCTAATTATTAACTCTGTCGGATTAGTTTGGGCTTTATTTTGGCTTTGGTTATTACTTTCAGCACCCCTAATTGACTGACTTAAATGAAAACAATAATCCTTCAATCTTTAGCTTGTTTGATAATCTACCTTTTGATTTGGGGGATTATCCAGCTTACGATTGACGTAATAGGTTGGTCTTTCATGTACCTATTTATAGTAGGCTACTTGATATTTATCTTTACCACTTCTAGATATAATTGGATAGTGACGATACTTCAATTTTGTGTAGTTGGGTTTCTCAGCTTCATGATAATTGGATTTTTATACAATGAAGTCTATGAACCATATATCGAGCAGAACTTCCCCATATATGAATCTGCTATAGCTACCACAATTGGACTAATAGAATTGATAATCATAAAGATTCTGTCTGATACTTTGATGAGTAAGACTAAAATTAAATTGAAGAAAAGCTTAATTGAAAAATTACTACTGCCAACAAAACCTAAACTGCATTAAAACGCAGTTTAGCTAAACGTTATGAGTAACTGAAACTTACTATCTTAGAAATCTACTACACTCGAAGCGATATGAAATATACATTCCTTTTTTTTTCAATATTATTTTCTCTCAGCAGCTTCTGCCAGGGAACCTTTCATAAATATTACGGCGGTTCAGCAGAAGAATATGGCTATTCCTTCAAAGAAACACCAGATGGTGGATTCGTGGTCTGCGGTCGAACATTATCTTTTGGGACAGGTGGTTGGGAAGGTTATGTTTTAAAATTGGATTCTGCCGGGGATACGCTTTGGACAAAATCGTATGGAAACACACAATATGACGAGATCCAGGACATTGATCTCACCTCTGACGGAGGATATATAATGACAGGACATACTTGGACAACAGATTGGGCCGGAGATGTTTATTTGATCAAACTTGATGCATTAGGAAATATAGAATGGGATCAAACGTATGGTGGAGCAATAGGGTTTTCAGATAAAGGATACAGCGTTCGGCAGACTACCGATGGAGGGTATGTTATTTCTGGAACAACTAAAACCTACGGACTTGGTGGTGATGATGTTTACGTAATAAAAATAAGTAGTGTTGGGGCCATTGAGTGGACGAAGACAATTGGAACAGTTGGAACAATTGAGGCGGGTAGAGAAATTGAACAAACCTCGGATGGTGGATATATTATTGCCGGTTATACTGATGGATCAGGTGGGAGTTTTTACGATGTATACCTAGTAAAGCTGAATTCGGTAGGTACAGTACAATGGAGTAAAACATATGGAGGAAGTTCATACGACTTCGCTTATACTGTTGAAGAAACGTCAGACAATGGCTTTATTCTCGGTGCAACTACCAATAGTTTTGGCGCTGGAAACTGGGATGCTTATCTAATTAAAACAAACTCAACAGGTGTTTTGGAATGGTCTAAAACGTACGGAATGTCTGGGGAAGATCGTGTCCAAGCTGCGAAACAAACGAGTGATGGTGGCTATATTTTATGTGGGAGATCAAACAGTTTTGGGGCGGGTGATTTTGATGCAACACTTCACAAAACAGATGCATCTGGAACACTGCAATGGACGAAAGCTTATGGAGGAATTTCAGAAGATCAAGCATGGTACGTGAGTGAATACAGTACTGGAGGATACGCCCTTTGTGGATATTCGTATAGTTTTGGAGCGGGTTCGAGAGATATTAGTATGATAAAAACCGATGGTTCAGGAAGCTCAGGTTGTAATGAAACTTCTGGAACGTTCACAACAACGACGCCAACTACTGTTTCTGGAGTTCTTGGTTCCTACGGCTCTGGTGGTGGATTAAACGCCGTTCCAACCGCATACGGATATACTCCCACAACAATAACTGTCCAATGTGAAACAGCTTCTTGTCCGGTGGTATCAGACTTCACAGTAAGCAATAACGCAATTTGTGAAGGCGGAATCATTACTTTTTCGAACAGCTCTACAGGTGGAATTGCCTACCAATGGATTCTTGATGGCGTTGCTTTTAGTACGGCGACAAATACATTTAATACATTTAATACGGCAGGCTCATTTACAATGGTATTAGTAGCGACTGATGGTGCTTGTTTTGACAGTACTTCGGTTGTTATTGACGTAAATGCTCCATCAGTAGTAACAGACGTTCAATCAGCTTGTGACACTTACACTTGGATGGACGGAAATACATATACTACAAGCATAAACACACCTACTTGGACACTCACTAACGGATTAGGTTGTGATTCCATCGTTATACTCGATTTGACAGTTAATTATTCAAACACCGGAACGGATACACAAACTGCCTGTGATTCATATACTTGGGTAGATGGAAACAGCTATACCAATTCAACAAACACTCCAACATGGAACTTGACTAATTCAGCTGGTTGTGATTCATTGGTAACACTTAAACTCACGATTAATTCGAGCTCATCTGCATCGATTATAGAAACGGGGATTGATAACTATACCGCACCAAGTGGAGCGATATTTACAGCTTCAGGGATTTATAATGATACGATTCCAAATGCAGCTGGTTGCGATAGCATTATTACAATTGATTTGACATTGGGTTTCACCGGAATAAATAATCTCCAGTCAACATGGATAAAAATTTACCCAAATCCTGTAGAAAATATAATCCACTTTGATAATTTGGAGATGCTGGACAGCAAAGCAAAAATAAAGATTACCAATAGTATTGGACAAGTCGTTTTCAATTCAAATGATTTAGAATCAACGCTTGACGTTTCCTATTTACCTGCAGGAGTCTATATTGTATTTATAATGGACACTAAAATTGAACATGTGACTCGATTTGTAAAAAAATGATACTCATGTTAGTTATCATTTGACCACCAGCGATATTGGATCTATATACATGGTCGGTGATATTATTGAAATTGACTGTATTACTAAAAGATATAACACTATGTAAAAATCATTAAAATGACTTTTTATACCAAATGTTATCTAATAATTAAAACAATTTCAAATCCTCCAAAAAAAATTGAACTCTTACCATTGGAGTTCACGAAAAAAGTCTGACACTATAAGTGTTGGGCTTTTTTGCTTTTAGGACAAGGATGAGCTTGTTCAAGCGCGTGGAGTAAAAGTAAAAAACAGAGATTCCAATGTAATTCGAATAAGACTTTATGCTTGGGTAACAAGCAATGTGATAGAATCATACAAGAATCCTTTCTGGCTGACATTTAAAGACTCAACATAGGTTGGGTCTTTTTTGTTTAAAACAACTTAATCTACAAATTACTATCTTGCCTTTAAATTCAAAAGGCCTAGACAACAATGAGTAACTATCAAATCGAAAATTTAGAAGAATATTTTAAGGTCTATCGTGAATCGGTAGAAAACCCAAAAGCTTTTTGGGAGGAAATAGCAGAAAACCATTTTACATGGAAAAAACGATGGGATACAGTCTTTAGTGGTGACTTTGATTCTGCAAACATAAAATGGTTTGAAGGTGCTAAATTAAACATTACAGAAAACTGTATCGACCGACACCTTGCTGATCGAGGAGACAAAACAGCCATTCTATTCGAACCTAATAATCCAAATGAAAAAGCACAACACATAACATACAATAGCTTATCAAAACGCGTGAATAAATTCGCAAATGTCTTAAAAGCACAAGGCATTAAAAAAGGAGATCGTGTATGTATTTACCTGCCCATGATTCCTGAACTAGCAGTTTCCGTTTTAGCATGTGCACGTATTGGCGCCATACACTCGGTAGTGTTTGCAGGTTTTTCATCTACAGCTTTGGCTGCACGAATTAAAGACAGTAGCTGTAAACTCGTAATCACATCTGATGGTTCATTTCGTGGAGAAAAAACGATTGATTTAAAGGGAATTGTAGACGAGGCTCTAAATGAGTGTGATTGTATTGACTCTGTTTTAGTCGCAAAAAGAATTAACTCGGACATTAGCATGAAAACTGGAAGAGATCAATGGCTACAGCCTTTACTTGATCAGGCCCTAGAAGTTTGTGAACCCGAAGTAATGGACGCAGAGGATCCGCTTTTCATTCTATACACCTCTGGATCTACCGGAACGCCAAAAGGAATGGTACACACAACAGCCGGATATATGGTTTATACTACCTACACATTCAAAAATGTCTTTCAATACCGAACGGATGATATTTACTGGTGTACTGCAGACATTGGTTGGATTACAGGGCATAGTTATATCGTATATGGTCCTTTAGCAAATGGTGCCACAACAGTTATGTTTGAAGGAGTTCCAAACCATCCTGACTACGGAAGGTTTTGGGACATTGTAGAAAAGAATAAAGTAACACAATTTTACACTGCTCCTACGGCAATTCGAGCCTTAGCGAAGGAAAAAATAGACTTCGTTCAAAACCGAGATTTGTCATCATTAAAAGTACTTGGTTCTGTGGGTGAGCCCATTAATGAGGAAGCATGGAATTGGTACAACGAAAATATTGGGAAAAGAAAAAGTCCTATTGTGGATACGTGGTGGCAAACAGAAACTGGAGGAATAATGATTTCCCCTATTCCCTATGTAACCCCAACCACACCAACATTTGCAACATTACCATTACCAGGAATACAACCAGCTTTAATGGCTGCTGATCAATCTGAGTTAATTGGAAATCAACTTGAAGGTTCATTATGTATAAAACAACCCTGGCCTTCTATAGCAAGAACCATATGGGGTAATCATCAACGCTATAAAGAAACCTACTTCTCCGCTTTTAAAAACATGTACTTTACAGGGGATGGAGCAAAAAGAAATGAAGTTGGTTACTACCGCCTAACTGGCCGTGTAGATGATGTTATTATTGTTTCAGGACACAACCTTGGTACAGCCCCCATTGAAGATGCTATAAACGAACACCCTGACGTAACAGAATCTGCCATTGTGGGATTCCCGCATAACATCAAAGGAAATGCACTATACGGTTACGTAACACTCAAAGAAACAGTGAGAACTAGAGATAAAAATCAACTTCAAAAAGAAATCAATCAGCTAATTACTGAACACATAGGGCCCATTGCAAAATTAGATAAAATACAATTTACACAAGGGCTCCCAAAGACACGTTCGGGGAAAATAATGCGTCGAATACTTCGAAAAATTGCCTCAAATGACATATCAAACCTTGGAGACATCTCCACACTGCTTAATCCAGAAATTGTAGCGGGAATCATTCAATCACGACTATCACAATAACTAAATAAATTTCAATTTAAATATAAAACGTGTTCACAAAGAACTTATAATAACGCATTCGCTATCTAAACAAAAAAACGTAAATTAGCATTCATAAACTAATAAAAATTAACTATGAAAAAAATTCTACTTTTACTAACGATTACATTTGTAAGCGTTCTTACTGCTAACGCTCAATGTGTTCCAGACCCTGCTTTTACTGAACCAGGTGTCTATCCAGATTCAACCACTGGTCTTCAAAGTGCATGCGTTGGAGAATTATACGAGCAAGTTGTAACTAATATTGTACCTGTTGATACACTCGTTGAAATTAGCCCATTACTCCCTCCTCTTACATTGGATTTTGATTCAATTGTAATTACAAGCTTTACAGGATTACCTGCATCAATGACTTACGATTGTTCAACAATATTAGGTGGCTGTACATTTATAGGTGGAGAAACAGGATGTCTGATTATTTCAGGAACACCATCAGCAGGTGAAGAAGGATTATATACACCTGAAATAATTGTTGATGTATACTTAGCTGGTTCATCTGATTCACAAGCTACAGAAATTATTGACTGGTACGTTTTAGAGATTCTTCCAGCGGGTGGTTGTACAAACACTTTAAGTGAAAATACAACTACAGCACTTAGCTTATACCCTAACCCAACTGAAAATGTATTGACACTAGAAGGATTAAACCCTTCAGCAAACACAATTTCAATTGTAAATATGAATGGTCAAGTAATGGACCGGTACACAACGCTAGATACAAGTTCATTTGAAATGAATGTATCAAACCTTGAAACTGGAATTTATTTTGTCAAGATAAACACATCAAATTCTTCTGAAACAATTCGTTTTATAAAGAAGTAATAATTATAGAATAATTAAAAAGAGCGAGTTAATAACTCGCTCTTTTTTTATGCAAAAAAATCATTTATTAGCTGTACCTTTTGGCTTACAAGCTTAAGACCTATCTTTAAGTTTGAAAATTAAGCCTTTTATGTCAACTTGCGAAAACACTCCTGCCTCATCGCTCAGCATGCTGCCGTATGCAGGAGCTTGGTCGTTTGAAACAGCAAGCCATTTACTTCGAAGAACAGCATTTGGTCCAACAAAAGATCAAATTGATCAGTTGGTATCTCTAGGTTTAGATCAAGCCGTAGAGTCACTTTTACAAATTCACTCCTCTGAAGCACCTACAACTTGGCACCCAGATGAAGCTATAGGTTCTCAAGGAGACACCTGGATAAGTGAGTATCTCCCTTTGGATTTAACATTAAAGAGTGAAACAAATATTGCTCGAAAAAACTCAATGTACTCTTGGATTGTAAAAAGACTAAATCAAGAGCAACTAAACCCACCTTCCATAACGGAAAAGATGTGCTTTTTCTGGCACAATCATTTTGCAGTAGCAAGAACAACCGACGATCGAATCAATTACACATATCACAAGCTTTTAGAAACACATGCGCTTGGTAATTTCAACACCCTTACTGAGGAAATCACCATAAACCCTTTAATGATGCTTTTTTTAGATACTGCATGGAGCACTAAATGGTCCCCTAACGAGAACTATGCACGTGAGTTTCTTGAGCTTTTCACCGTTGGGATTGGACCACAAGTTGGACCAGGTGATTATTCAAATTATACAGAAGAAGACGTTGCCGTTGGGGCAAAAATTTTAACCGGCTGGAAAGTCCGCGAAAATGAAAGCCATACGGACCACCCCTACAGTGAGTTTGACCCATTACATCACGACACAACTGACAAGACCTTTTCGTACCATTTCAATAACACAACGCTTTCTAACGCTGATCAACTTGAATACAAAGACTTCGTTAATGTCATCTTTCAAAAAGATGAGACTGCCCTTCACATATCAAGAAAACTATATACCTTTTTTGTAAACACTGAAATTACATTAGAAATAGACACACAGGTAATAAACACTATGAAACAGACGCTTTTAGCTAATAACTACGAAATTAGACCTGTTTTAGTTGAGCTGTTTAAAAGTGAACATTTTTATGATACCTCAAATGTTGGTTCACATATCAAATCACCATTTGAATTTCTATTCAGTATGCTAAACCCAACACAAACATTACCCAATCATGGGTTTGAGGGGAATAATCTCATGTGGAGGGAATTATACATTAGAGCTGTAGGCTTTGACTTACATTGGTACAAACCTCCAAGTGTTGCCGGCTGGCCTGCATACTATAAGACGCCAACATTTATGCAAAACTGGATTAATTCAGGAACAATAAGTAATCGTTTTTACTGCGTAACAGAATTAACAACAAGTACAGATGGTATAAATTCGGATGAATTTGGAACATTATTCAACCTTAAGATTGACGTATTAAACTTTGTTTCAACACTTCAAACACCACATATACCAACAGCTTTGATTGATGAAATCAGTCAATTGTTTTTCGCACGACCGCTCGACCAGACTAAAAAAGATATTTTATTAAATACGCTTACGGGAGGATTACCTCAATTTGAGTGGACCATTCAATACAATGAATATAGCGCTAACCCTAATGACATTGTTTTATCTGACCCTATTAAATCAAAACTAGAGCAAGTACTATCACAATTATTTATGTTCCCTGAATTTCAAAGTTGTTAGCCCTATGAAAAGAAGAACATTTATTCGAAACATATCACTCGCTTCTTTGTCGGTGCCTTTTTTTGTAAAGAACTTAAGTGCTCAGGCTACCCCTTTTGGAAATTTTGACATTCCAATATCGTATGAAGATCGAATTTTGGTACTCATCAGAATGAATGGAGGAAACGATGGTTTAAACACCGTAATACCGCTAAATCAATATGACAACTTAACCATTCAACGGCCCAACATCATTATCCCTGAATCAAAAATTTTAAGAGGAACAACAAACTTAGGTTTTCATCCTTCCATGACTGGAATTAATAACTTATTTCAAGAAGGTAGAGCATCGATAATACAGGGGGTTGGGTATGCTGAACAAAATAGATCGCACTTTAGATCAAGCGATATTTGGACCAACGGTTCAACAGCCATCGATGAAAAGCGCGGGTGGCTTGGTAGGTATTTTGAACAAAACTACCCCCAATATCCAGACAACTATCCAAACGCAAACTATCAAGATCCTTTTGCAATGAGTCTAGGCAGGTCTATCTCTCCAACTTGCCAAGGGTCTGTATCAAACTTCTCTACATTGGTATCCAACCCTAACAATACATTTAATTTGAGTGTAAACACGGCTGGTAACGACGGAACAATGTTTGGGTGCAACAACGATTTTGTTTCTACAATGATTTCGCAAACAAATGTGTACGGCTCACGAATAAATCAAGTCTATGATATGGGTAACTCCTTATCAAAACATTACTACATAGATAATAATCCACAAAATGATTATAAAAGCACACTGGCTAAACAGATGCGTTATGTTGCCCAAATGATTGCTGGGGGAATGAAGACCAAGGTCTATATTTTAAATGTAAATGGTTTTGATACGCACGGTCAACAAGTTGACCCCAATGATACAACACTTGGTACACATGCCGATTTATTACAAGAAATTTCAGATGCCGTGTACGCATTTGAAGATGACTTATCTTTGTTAAATTTAGACCACCGAGTAATGGGCATGTCATTTTCTGAATTTGGAAGACAAATAGCATCTAACGGAAGCCGAGGGACTGACCACGGTGATGCTGCTCCACTCTTTCTTTTTGGAAAGTGTATTTCAAAACCAATTATTGGATTCAACCCAACAATTTCAACTGACATTGAAAATCAAAAAGGAGTTGACATGCAATTTGACTTTCGTGATATATACGCATCAGTCCTGCAAGATTGGCTCAAAGTTCCAAAACAACAAATAGAGGCGATTTTTCCAGATCACTCACTGTCATACATAAAATTAACCGACGAGTTTTTATGCAGTGAAGAGCAAAATTCAGACCCTATACTTTTATGGCCAAACCCAACAAACAATCAATTCTTGGTCGATTTTTACAGCCCTGGCGGACAAACTAAATTAAATCTTATAGATTCAACAGGTAAAATTGTAAAACAATTCCTTGACCAAAAAGTTGAAAGGGGAAGAAAAAAAGTACAGCTCGATGTTTCTGGAATAAGCCCAGGGTATTATCGTGTTAACGTTTACTCTTTGGACGGAATTACATCAACCCCACTTATAATTCAATAAGTCCTTAAAATTTGAATTTAATTACCTTTACCTTAAATTGAACTGATGAAAAACTTTATACTATTACTTACCCTTATTACTTCAACGTTTTCTTATACCCAAAATCTTCAAATTGAAACCAATAAAACAGCGGTTGATTTTACCTATTACAGCAAGTCTACCAAAGGAACGTTACAGGATGTAAATGCTGAAATAAACATCAACTTCAAAGATCTTTCTCAATCTGTCATTTCAGGAGTTGCTGATGTTTCAACCTTGTCTACAAATAATAAATCTCGAGATAACCACTTAATGTCTTCTGACTTTTTTGAGGTGGAAAAACACCCTAAAATGAAGTTCAGTAGCTCTAAAATATACATGGAAAACGAACTGTATTTTGTAAAAGGAATGCTGACCATAAGAGGCATTGAACACGAGGTCATTTTTACTATGAACATTGATGAAGCATTGGTTACTTTGGCTACTGATATTTATGCCCTTGATTATGGAGTTGCCATCAAAAAAGACAGAGAACACAGCCGTGTAGGAGTTTTAATTTCACTAAAACTGAACTGATGTCTTTTTTCGAAAGTGTATGGGAGGGAATTAAGGCCACATCCCTAATAGAATGGCTAGCCGTTGGTTCAAGTATAGCCTATGTTATTCTAGTAGCAAAACGATTAATCATCTGTTGGCTATTTGCATTTATAGGCTCCACCCTATTTGTTTACCTCTGCTATACCGGCAACTTATATATCGAATCGATACTTCAACTTTTTTATGTCGCAATGGCTATTGTTGGTTGGTTAAGCTGGAAACGATCAAGCCCCGAAAACGCCAGCATTAAAATCTGGGGAATAAACAAGCACATACTTAATATTGTTCTCAGTGGTGTTCTCTCTCTTGTACTTGGGTTTATTTTTGACACGTACACCAATCAAGCAAATCCTTATGTCGATGCATTTACAACCTGCTATAGCTTATCAGCAACCTTTATGGTAGCTCAAAAAGTGTTAGGAAACTGGATTTATTGGATTGTCATTGATTTAGTTTCTATTTACCTATATGCACAACGGGACTACAATTTAACCGCTGTTCAATATGGTATTTTTACCATTCTAGCTGTGTTCGGATTTATTGCTTGGCACAATGAATATAAATCACAAAAAAACATTACTTCCTCAAAATAGCAGGGTTAAACATTCGTTGTATTAATATAATCTGAAAGAGAATTACGCATATAAAAGTTTTTAATCAATAGGTCTTCTTCAAAAAAATCATGTAGCTTTGCCTCGTCTCTAAGGGGTGCTGCTTTTGTTAGCGGCTGAGATTATACCCATTTAACCTGCTCAGGATAATGCCTGCGAAGGGAAGTGATAGTAAATAGCTAATTTTAACTACATAGAGAATTAGCCCCTTATTCTTTGTTTAAATATTTTAAATATGAAAACAAGAATTTTACCTACAATCTGTGGCCTGATTATGTTCATGCCATTGGTTTCATTGGCACAAGAACTTGACTCGAATCAAGCCAAAAAGAAGTCAAAACAAACAACCGAGTTTAATCCGAAAAAAGAAGGAATCAAAGATTCCCTTCAAATTTTAGAGGAAATGACGGTCTCCGTAATTCGTGCTGGTTCAAAAACACCAACAACGTATTCAAATATGGATCGTAAAGAAATTGAATCCAAAAACTTTGGTCAAGATTTACCTTACCTATTAAACACACTTCCTTCTACGGTTGTAACTTCTGATGCAGGAGCAGGTGTTGGTTATTCCGGAATTCGAATTCGTGGTGTTGATCCTACCAGAACAAATGTGACCATTAACGGTATTCCAGTAAATGACTCGGAGTCTCACGGGGTCTACTGGGTAAATATGCCTGATTTTGCATCTTCAGTTGACAACATTCAGGTTCAACGTGGTGTAGGAACATCTTCAAATGGCGCTTCTGCTTTTGGAGCAAGCATTAACATTAAAACCAACTCAATAAACCGGAAAGCATATGGTACGCTAGATAATTCATACGGTTCATTTAACACATGGAAAAACACGGTCAAAGCTGGAACGGGACTAATTAACGGAAAGTTCACTTTAGATACGCGTTTATCACGTATTAGCTCAGCTGGTTATATTGATAGAGCTAAATCAAATCTAAAATCATATTACCTTTCTGGATCTTGGCATAGTGAAAAGTCACTGCTTCGTGCAACGGTGTTTAGCGGGAAAGAAAAAACATACCAGGCATGGTATGGAACTCCTGAATCAGTAATGAATGGAAACCAAGCGGAAATTGCAGCATATGCAGATCGAAATTGGATTTCTGGAAGCGACAGAGACAATCTATTAACCTCAGGTAGAACATATAATCACTACACATACGAAAATGAAGTAGATAACTATCAACAAGATCATTATCAATTGCACTTCAACCACGCGTTTAGCCACAAGCTAAAGTTAACTAGCGCACTGCATTATACAAGAGGAAAAGGATACTATGAGCAATACAAAGCGGATGAAGACCTTGTTGATTACGGATTCTCTAACGTGATCTTACCGAACGATACGGTTACTTCAACAGATTTAATTAGAAGACGATGGCTTGACAATCATTTTTATGGTGGTGTTTTTTCACTTTCATATGATAACGGACCTCTTAATTTAATTTTTGGTGGCGGTGCTAATCAATATATAGGTGGGCATTATGGTGAAGTTATTTGGGCAGAATTTGCATCAAACAGTAACATCAGAGATCGATACTATGACAATGATGCTCAAAAACTTGAAGCACATTCATACTTAAAAGGTAGCTACAAAAAAGGAGGCTTAACCGTTTATGGAGACATTCAATACAGACACATCGATTACTCATTCTTAGGGATTGATGATGTAAGTGGAACAATTAAAGCAATAGATCAAACCTTGTCTTTTGATTTTATAAACCCAAAAGCTGGATTCATGTATGATTTCAACAAGCGTAATAATACCTATGTTTCTGTAGCTGTAGCTAATCGTGAGCCGGTACGAAGAGATTTTAGAGAAAGTACTCCAGAAAACAGACCAAAAGTAGAGCAACTTATTAACCTTGAAGCTGGATACCGTTACAAGGGGAACCAGTTAATGGTAAATGCAAATGCTTACTACATGCATTACAACGACCAATTGGTTTTAACAGGACAAATTAATGATGTTGGAGGGTATACTCGAACAAACGTAGATGTAAGTCGTAGAGTAGGTCTTGAATTAGAAGCGGGATACCGTATCACTAAAAAACTAAGTGTTACTGGAAACTTGACCTTAAGCGATAACAAAATCAAGGAATTTAACGAGTATGTAACTAATTACGATATTGGTGGCCAGGACACAATTATACATACAAATTCTGATTTAGCATTTTCACCTAACATTATCGCTGCTGCTGGCGTAAAATACGAACCTTTAAAAGGGTTAAGTATTAGTCTTCTAGGTAAGCATGTTGGACGTCAATTCTTAGACAATACCTCAACAGATAGCCGTAGTTTAGATGCCTACACAACATTTAATGTTCAAGTGAACTATACAATTAAAGATGTTTTGTTTAAAGAAATGACTGTTGGGTTATTAGTAAATAACGTTGCAAACAAGATGTATGCAAACAATGGATATACGTGGGGCTATATTGCAGGTAATGAAAGAACCGTAGAGAACTTTTACTATCCGCAAGCAGGAAGGAACTTTTTAGTAAGGGTCTTACTTAAATTTTAAACCATAAAATGGCTATATAAAAGAGAATTGGAAAAATAAATGCTCTTTTATAAGCTATTTTTAATTCGGTAAAAGACTGTAAGTGAATGAATAGAAAAAAATATGATTTTTTTTCTATTCATTCACTTCTCATTCGGAAAAAATACATTACATTTGCCCACGCTTTGAACGAAAAGCGTACACAATTTCCAAAGTTGACTGTTGTCAATAGTTGAAAAACTCGGAAAATTGGTCTGGTAGTTCAGTTGGTTAGAATATCGCCCTGTCACGGCGAGGGTCGCGGGTTCGAGTCCCGTCCAGACCGCCATCTCGCAAGAGAAAAACGTAAGCTCATATGGCTGTGAGACTAGAAAACCCTAAGGAGTATCAAATTTCCTTAGGGTTTTTGTTTTAAAAGTTTCCCGACATCTTCCCGTAAAACGTCAGCCTAATGTTTACCACTTAAGAGATAAAATTAAGTAACAGTTTATTATCTTGAAAGACGTCTTTCAATACTTTATCAAATCTTAAAAAAAGTAACTAATGGGAAAAGTAGGAAGGCCTAGCAAAAGAACTGCTGAGGCAGTTGTAAAAGATATCAGAAGAGAAACCATAAGAAAGTTTGGTTCTGAATAAAAAATAAGAATCGTTCTTGAAGGATTAAAAGGAGAAGAATCAATTTCAGAAATTTGTCGTAAAGAAGGTATAGCACTAGCACTTTACTATCGTTGGAGCAAGGGTTCTGTCGCGTTAATCAAGCTACCTTATAAGATTTACATGACCTCGATAAACCTTGTTTTCGCCTGTTCTTAATTCCTCCACCGAAATTACCCAAATATATGTTCCATCTTGACATTTTTCTGGACTCTCTGCCCCATACGTACCATCCCAACCATAATTTTGATCATAAGACTCAAAAACAACTTCTCCCCATCGGTTAAAAACTGTCAAATGATACGTATTTTCTTTAAAACCATCTGTCAGAATAGGTAGAAAGTATTGATTGTATTCGTCATCATTTGGAGTAAACGTATTTGGCACATAAACAGAAATATCCTGTATGACTGAGATAACCAACGAGGCTGTGTCTTGACATCCGAGCTCATTACTTGCAATAAGAACGACAAGGTAATTCTCTGAATTATTCGAATAACTATGTATAGGATCTTGTGTTATGCTTGATTGATTATCTCCAAATTCCCATAAATAATCAATCGCGTATTGAGATTCATTATTAAATTGAACGACGGGGGATACCAGTGTTGAGAACACTTGGTTATCTACTGAAAATGCTGCAATCGGATTCTCGAAAACACAAATTGCATCTAAGTCAACAGATGTTGCGACACACCCTTCGCTTGAGCTCACTTCCAACGTAATATCATAACAGCCCGTTTCAGTGAACTGATATCCTGAAACACCCCATTGTTGAGAACTTTGGTTATTATCAAAACCCCATAAATAACTCCAATTTGGATCTGTAATGTCTGCAGAAAAAATGACATCTAAAAAATCACACCCTAAACTATCTGAATAACTAAAGAATGCATTCGGAGTTTCTGAAATCACAATAGGTATAGATATTGAATTTTCACATCCTGTAAATGGATTCGTTGCTGTCAACTCTACATTATAAGTTCCTATTGAAGTATAAATATGGCTTGGATTATATAAATTAGAGGTGTCTCCATCTCCAAACCCCCAGCTTACATCTAAGATGCCTGGAGAATTATTTTGGAAATAAACAGGTTGTAAATCACAAAGGGAAGTGTTTAAAGGTGTAAAATCTACAATGGGTAATGGGTTTACAAGAACCTCAATAATTGAATTACTGACACATCCACTTACTAGTGATGTAGCTGTTACATTGTAGTATACAGTTTGAGCAGAACTAGAGTTTATTGTTAGAATATCATTTATTAGACCGCTTGATTGAACCGGGAATGAGGTTTCATTAAATA
>Ga0115008_10000985_pt1 | contig 22398 bp, 34 predicted proteins | sample FraStrMetagenome_FD_87164 | JGI IMG/M metagenome (GOLD analysis project Ga0115008, IMG submission 87164) | Marine eukaryotic phytoplankton communities from Arctic Ocean - Fram Strait ARC3M Metagenome | ecosystem: Environmental > Aquatic > Marine > Oceanic | place: Fram Strait | collected...
AGCATACCGCCAGCGTTCATCCTGAGCCAGGATCAAACTCTCCATGGTATTCGTTTCTTGTGTGAAAATTAAATTTTTAATCTAAACAGATAATACTTTATCTAGCTTTTATTTGTCAAGACAAAATAAAAATATATGATTCATAATTTTATAAAGCTTCGGCTGTAACTTAAAAAAAAAGGTCTTTCTTCCTCCTAAATTGAAGAAATAATTTAAAACAAGAGGGGATAACAACCTAGAAATTTCCTTTTTTTTATGTATCCTTTACTAAAGGAGTATAATTTAATTAAATATCGTATGAGTTTACTTATTATTGGGGGAACAGGTACATTAGGGCGACAAATCGTAAAACAAGCGCTGAATGAAGGATACCAAGTCCGCTGTTTTACTCGAAATCTACGTCGTGCCACGTTTTTAAAAGATTGGGGTGCGGAATTAGTATACGGTGATTTATCATTACCAGAAACTATACCACCGGCATTAAAAGGTATCTCGTTAGTGATTGATGCTGCAACTGTTCGGCCAACAGACGACTATAATTCTGAATTAATTGATTGGAAAGGAAAAAAAGCTCTTATTGAAGCTTCAAAATTAGCAAAGATTAAAAAATTTATTTTCTTTTCAGTTTTAGGGGCATCTTCAAATGATTCTATTCCATTAGTAGATTTAAAATTAAAAGTTAGTAAATTACTTAGTCAATCAACAATATCTTGTACCGTATTTAGTTGTTCAGGATTTTTCCAAGGAATTATTAATCAATATGCAATCCCAGTTTTAGAAAATAAAACTGTTTGGCTTTTAGGCAAATCTAATCCAATTGCTTATTTAGATACACAAGATGCGGCAATAGCTGTTGTTAATAATTTGTGTGATTTAGAACCCGGAACAAAAACTTTTGCCTTAATTGGTAAAAAATTTTGGACTTCAGAAGAGGTTGTGGGATTATGTGAACGTTTATCTGGAAAAGAAGCAAAGATCTTATACATTCCCAATTTGATTCTTGGTGGTTTACGAAGGTTTTTCAGATTTTTTGAATTTACATGGAATATTTCAGATAGATTACAATTTTCTGAACTTACTATTAATTCAACAGAACTACAACAATCTGCGCGCGAGGTAAATTGGACCACAGAAAGATTAGGTTTGGAGAATTATTTGCAAGAATATTTTGGTAAAATAATGAAAAAGTTAAAAGAAACTAATTATCAGCAAACTAAACAAGGTAATGAAATTTCCTTTTTATAAAAATTAAAGAAATGGTTACAGAGTTAATGTAATTTGACATTAACTCATAACTAAACTATATTAATCCCAGTTAAACGTATAAGGGGTTGTAGTTCAATTGGTTAGAGCACCGCCCTGTCACGGCGGAAGTTGCGGGTTCGAGTCCCGTCAGCCCCGATTCCTTAGTTTAACATAAGTTTCTCGATTTCTGAATCCCCTAAAATATTCTTTTTCTATAGGCCATTTGAGGAATCGGAAAAAATACTTTCGTAATGTGAAGGTATTTCCTTATATTATATAAATTGTAGGCGATGAATAAAATAGAAGAATTCTGTATTATGTGGAAAATAAAAATGCCTCAACTAAAGAGATTGAAACATCTGTCAATGATGTTTTAGAGAATGTAAAGTATAAAAACGAAACATAAAGGTACTAGTAAGGATTAAATTCTTTGCTAAAATGAATTTTTCAGCGAAAGATGGACTGTGGATTAAGAATATGAGAAATTAAACATATTGACAATACCCAACCAACATTAGATGAAAAAACTTTGGTTGAATCAATTGAATCGGAGGTAGATAACGTATTTGCTACCGTTTCGTTCGTCTAACAAAGAAACAAAGATAATTGTTAAGATATCACTGTTTAGACTTAAAAGAAACGTATTCTATTATCGCTCATTAAAATAAATTTTTAATAATTTTATTCAGGATCAATTTACATAATACAAAGGATGCAGTAGGTAACTTATTTTATTATAAAATAAGTTACCTACTGCATTCTTTATTGAAATAAGTAAAACTAGATACCTATGTTATAGCGATCTAAATTTACATATTTTTAAAAACTCTTAATCTCAACATCTACACCTGCAGATAAATCAATATTTCTAAGATTATCCATTGTTTGCTCAGATGGTGAATATAGATCAATTAGACGTTTATGTGTTCGAATTTCAAAATGTTCTCTAGCATCTTTATTAACATGTGGAGAGCGTAAAACACAATAAATTCGACGTTTTGTTGGTAGTGGAATTGGTCCAATAACTCTCGTTCCACTATTATTTACCACATCAATAATTTTGTTACACGATTCATCTAAAATGCCTGAATCGTATGCTTTAAGACCGATACGTAACTTTTCTGGTTTATATAGATTCATTTAATTATTCGATAATTTTTGAGACAACACCTGCCCCTACTGTTCGTCCACCTTCTCGAATAGCAAAACGCATTCCTTGTTCAATAGCAATTGGATTAATTAATTCCGCTGTCATTTTGATACGATCCCCTGGCATTACCATTTCTGCAACACTACCATCATCACCAGTGAATTGAATAATAGTACCTGTTACATCTGTTGTACGAACATAAAACTGAGGACGGTAGCCAGTAAAAAATGGCGTATGACGACCCCCTTCTTCTTTGTTTAAGATATAAACTTCAGCCTCAAATTTCTTGTGAGGAGTAATTGAACCCGGTTGAGCAAGTACCATTCCACGCTCAATTTCTGTTTTTTGAATACCTCGAATTAAAATACCAACATTATCACCTGCCATACCTTGTTCTAGTGTTTTCTGGAACATCTCAATTCCAGTTACAGTTGTTGCTTTAGTTTCTTTTAATCCTACTAATTCAACAGAATCCCCAACCGTTACAATACCACGTTCAATTCGACCTGTTGCCACAGTACCACGACCAGTAATTGAGAAAACATCTTCAATAGCCATTAAGAATGTTTTTTCAGTATCACGTTCTGGCGTTGGAATATAGTTATCAATGGCTTCCATTAAATCATAAATTAAATCTACCCATTTATCCTCACCACGCTTTTTCGGACCTGATTCAACTGCTTGTAAAGCAAGTAACGCAGAACCGGAAACAAATGGTATATCGTCACCAGGAAAATCATAACTCTCTAAGAGCTCTTGTACTTCTAATTCTACTAGTTCTAATAATTCCTCATCATCAACTTGGTCTGCTTTGTTTAAAAATACGACTAGATAAGGTACACCAACTTGTTTAGCAAGTAGAATATGCTCTCGAGTTTGTGGCATAGGACCATCAGCAGCCGATACAACTAAAATACCACCATCCATTTGTGCTGCACCTGTAATCATGTTTTTTACATAATCTGCGTGACCAGGACAATCTACATGGGCATAATGACGCGTTTCTGTCTCATACTCAACGTGCGCTGTATTAATAGTAATACCACGAGCTTTTTCTTCTGGGGCCGAATCAATTTCATCAAACTTTTTTGCTTGCTTTTCATTAAAAATTGATAAAGTTGCTGAAATAGCAGCTGTTAAAGTTGTTTTTCCGTGGTCTACATGACCAATAGTTCCAATATTGATATGTGGCTTAGATCTTTCAAATTTTTCGCGTGCCATAATGTTAATTAAATATTAAGTAGTTATATATTTTTCTTTTTGAAAATACTTTTGGCGAAAATATTAAATTAGACTAGTAAAATTTAATATTTAAAATGAGCAAAAGCTTTATTAGCTTCAGCCATTTTATGTGTCTGTTCTTTTTTTCTTATAGCGTTACCTGATTCTTTTGCGGCATCCATAACTTCATTTGCCAATTTAAAAGACATGCTTTTTCCAGATCGACCACGAGCAAACTCTGTAATCCACTTAAGAGAAACATTAGTTCCACGGTATGCTCGTATTTCAATTGGTACCTGGTAAGTTGAACCACCAACCCTTCTTGCTTTTACTTCAACTTGAGGTGTTACATTTTTGACAGCTTTTTCTAAAACAAGAACCGGATTTTCTTCTGTTTTTGCAGATATGATCTCAAGAGCTTGGTAGACAATACGCTGCGCTAACGATTTTTTGCCGGATTTAAGAATTCGGGCTACTAATAAAGTTACTAATCGACTATTATAAATAGGATCAGGATGTGCTAAAGTTCGTTGTGCTCTATTTCTTCGTGACATAGGTTTTTATCAACTTAATGGACTTAATTTTTTGGTTTTTTACCACCATATTTCGATCTGCTTTGTTTTCTATCTTTCACCCCCGCAGCATCTAATGTTCCCCTTACAACGTGATAACGACAACCTGGTAAATCTTTTACACGACCACCTCGTACTAAAACAACAGAGTGCTCTTGAATATTATGTCCAATTCCAGGAATATAAGCAGTCACTTCAAAACCGGATGTTAATCTAACACGCGCTACCTTACGTAAGGCAGAATTGGGCTTTTTTGGTGTTGTTGTATAAACACGTGTACAAACTCCACGTCTTTGCGGGCATGATTGGAGTGCAGGTGATTTAGTTTTCTTTTTATTAACAGTACGTTCAAATCGAACTAATTGTTGTATTGTAGGCATATAAATAATATTTTTATGTTTGATTCTCCATCCCATATTTACGCATAAAACGCTCAACGCGCCCTTCGGTATCAAGAATTTTTTGCGAACCTGTATAAAATGGGTGATTACCAGACCAAATATCAACATTTAATCTTGGTTTTGTTGAACCGACTTTCATTATAAGTTGTCCATCACAAAAGACCTTTGCATTAGGATACCATTCTGGATGAATATTAGGTTTAACCATTTTTTTTGTAAATTATTAAAATTGTTAACGTTTTGAAAATTGTGGTGCTTTTCTGGCTTTACGTAAACCATATTTTTTTCTTTCCTTACATCGAGCATCTCTTGTTAAATAACCAGCGGTTTTTAATGAACTTCGGTTATCTGTAGAAATGTAACATAAAGCTCTTGCAACCCCTAATTTGATTGCATCTGCTTGCCCTTTTAAACCTCCACCATGCGTATTAACATAGATATCGTAAGTATTTTCTAGGCCTAATTTTATTAGCGGGGCTTTAGATTCATTAATGTATTGAGAATTAAATTGTAAATAAAGCTCTCCTGGTTTTTGGTTTACTACCATCGAACCAGTGCCGGGAACAAGAATAACTTTTGCCACTGAAGTCTTACGACGCCCAATGCCAAAATATGTTGCTTGTTGATCTGAAGTCATAATAGACATAAATTCGTTCTATTTTTGCTAAGAATGTTATTTAAATATAGAATCGGTTCAAAGATTATTCCAAACGGTTTTAATCTTATCCTTTTACAATCGTTAAAATAAAATAACTAACCTAATGTTTTACCAAATTTTGTCTTTAAACTTAAACAAACTTCATCAGCTGATTTTTGACCAAAATTTTTAAACTCAAGTAAATCTTCTTGTGAGTATTTTAATAAATCAGGTAGCTTATGAATGTTAGCCCGTTTTAAACAATTATAAGCACGAACAGATAACTCTAGTTCTTCAATCATAATGTTATCAAACTCGGAGCTATTATTTGGTTTTTTAATCGAAGTGTTATCTAAAACAGGTCTAATATTTTCTGGTAATTCGGCAGTTGTTAATGATCCAAATATTTTTTGTAGAAGTTCGGCAGCAATATTTAAAGCTTCCGTAGGAGTAATACTTCCATTTGTGTAAATTTCCAGTATTAAAGTTTCAAGATTCGAGGCAATATCATCACTAGAAGTTTCAATAAAAAAGTTAACCTTTTTTACTGGCATATAAACAGCATCAATGGATAAAAATCCATCTGGTAATAATTTTTTAATATTTAAGGAATAACCTTCTCCTTGTTGAATTAAAAACTCCATTTCAACCGTTCTATTCGTATTTACGTAAGCAATATACTGATTCGGTTCAACTAGTGTTACCTCGCTAGGTAATTCAATATCTTTTGCTGTAATAATACCTGGACCATGGTAGGTTAATCGCGATAATGTAGGTTCAGTAATATTTCCTTTTAGAACAATTTGTTTTAAATTTAGAAGAATATCTATTACATCTTCTTTTACATTTGAAATTGTAGAAAATTCATGATTTACATCAGCAATACGAACTCCAGCAATTGCTAAACCTTTCAAATCAGACAATAAAACTCTCCGAAGTGCGTTTCCAATTGTTAATCCCTGACCTTTTTTTACTGGTCCAATAGCAAATCGGGATAACTTAGTATTAAGTTCTTTTGTTTTGGATTTCAAACAATGAATTTGCAACATTACACGATCTATTAAAATATTAACTTTTGAAATGCAGTGCAAAAAAATTTGTATTTCTAGACTCTACGTTTTTTTGGCGGTCGACAACCATTATGTGGAACAGGAGTAATATCTTTTATCACTAAAACTTCTAAACCGCAACCTTGTAACGCTCGAATTGCTGTTTCACGACCACTTCCAGGACCACTAACGACGACTTCAGCTTGTCTCATTCCTTGGTCATAGGCTTGTGAGGCTACTTTTTCTGCAGCTGACTGCGCTGCAAAAGGAGTTCCTTTTTTTGCCCCTTTAAAACCACTACCACCAGCAGAAGCCCAAAATAATGTATTTCCAGTCTTGTCTGTAATATTTACAATAGTGTTATTAAATGTTGATTTAATATGAACGACACCTGTCGCAATCGTTTTCTTCGATTTCTTATTTGAAAATCGTTTAACTTGTTTAACCATAAACTAAATTAAAATATAAATATATGTAGAAAATTTTCAGTTATTTCTTTTTAACAACAACTTTAACTTTTCCCTTTCTAGTACGAGCATTTGTACGAGTTCGTTGCCCACGTACTGGTAAACCAACTCGATGACGACGGCCAGCAGCTGATCCAATTTCTGTTAAGCGCTTAATATTTTGCGAATATACACGACGAAGATCACCTTCTGTTTGGTAATTTTCATCTATAATTGCCCTAATGTTAGTAATCTCTTCATCCGTTAAATCTACGCATCGTGTACTTGCGGCCACATTTGCATCTTTGATAATTTGTTTTGCACTTGTGTGCCCAATCCCAAAAACGTAAGTTAGGCCAATATCGATTCTTTTATTACGGGGGAGATCTACACCTGAAATACGTGCCATTTTATTTGTTTTTGTTATTTACGTTTCATTTTTGCTCGACCTTGTCTAACTTTTAGACGGGGATCCGTTTTACATATAAGATAAATTCGTCCACGTCTTTTTACAACTTGACAATCTTTCGATCGATTTTTTAAATTTCCAATTGAACTTACTACTTTCATAAACTTTTTTAAAGTTAAATATATCTAAAGCTTTTTTTATTTAACCAGCTAGGCAATTTACATTTCAGTACTTTGAATAAAGTTAACGTACTTAAACTTAAAAGTCTATAGTTTTTTAAACCCTTCGTAATTACGTGAAATTAAATAACCTCGAATTTGAGCTGTTGTATCTGTAATTACGCCAACTAAAATTAATAATGATGTAACATTCTTAAAAATATTAAATTGAAAAACGTTACCTAGAATAATTGGGAAAAAGGCTAAAAAAGCCAAAAATACCCCACCCATAAATGCAAGTCGACTAATTGTTTGTTTCAAATATTGTGTTGTTTGGTTTCCCTGTCTAACACCAGGAATATTGTATGCCATTTTAGCTAAATTTTCGGCTATATCCGTTGGTTTCAAAACTAATAAAGAATAGAATCCACTGAAAAAAATTACAAGAACAATATTCAATAAAAAAGAATATGTTGTCATAAAAAAAGGCATAAAACTTAGACTCTTCCCTATTGTGGAACCAGCAAATATTTGTAAAGGATAATAAAGAAAAGATGCAATTGTTGAACTGAATACTAATGGCATTATGCCACCCTGATTCAATTTTATTGGGATATAACTATTTTTTAATTCATTCGAACTAGAGTTTTGTTCAGAATAACTTAAGTTTAATTGTTTTGCGGAAACAATATTAATTTTTTTATATGCGTCTTGAAATAAAACAATTACAAAAACAATGAATAAATAAATTAAAAATCCTTGACTGATTAAACGAAAATTATCTAAATATGAGGTACTTAATAATTTTTGACTAAATTCAGCAAAACTATTTGGGATACTTCCAACAATGTTTATAAAAATAATCATTGAGGAACCATTGCCAAGACTTTCTTCTGTAATTAATTCAGCAAACCACATTGAAAGTAAAGAACCTGTGGTTAAAGATACGATAATTTTCAAAGCTAAAATTAAATTCCAATTAAATAAAACAGGTTTAATTAAAAAGAATGCAATAGCACTACTGAGTAGAACCGCCCAAACAAATGTTAAATATCTTGTATAACGACTGATCTTTTGTCGACCTAATTCTCCTTCTTCTTTTTGTAATCGTTCTAAATTTGGTAATACTGAAGTTAATAACTGGATAATAATAGAAGAATTTATATAAGGTAGAATGCCTAATGAACCAACCCCTAGAAATGAACTTCCAGTCAATGTTCGAGCAAAACCAAACATAGGGTTTATATTTTGTCCTTGCGAAAAAATATCTAAATCAACGTTTGGTACTGGTATATAAAGACCTAAACGAACTAATAATAAGAGAACTAAAATTTTAATAATTTTTTGCTGGAGCAGAGAAATTGTTTCTGAGCTTTTCATGTATTAATAAAATTACATTATTGTGCTTAAATTTTCTTTAATTTTTCGAAATTTGATGCTCAAATAAAATTCGATTCGTATTAGTTGTTATAAGAACGTAATGAACTTAAACCATTGATTGTTGCTCGGGCATTATTTAATAAATTATTGGAACCAAGTTGCTTTGATAAAATATTTTTAATACCTGCCAACTCTAACACTGTTCTTATCGAACTTCCAGCAATAACCCCTGAACCAGGTGCTGAAGGTCGTAAAACGAGTTTAGCTGCGCCGAACCGACCGTTTGTTGGGTGTGGTATAGAATTAGAGCTTGTTAAAGGAATAGAAATAATATTTTTTTTACCATCCGTAACACCTTTTCTTACAGCTGTTACGACATCTCCAGCTTTACCAACACCAACACCTACTTTACCTTGTTCATTCCCAACTACGATTACAGCTCGAAAACTCATTTTCTTTCCACCTTTTACAACTTTCGTCACACGTTGGATCGAAACAACTCTTTCTGACCATTCAGATTTTGATCTAAATGTTTTTTTAGGACCTGCCATAAATATTTGAAATTAATATGTTTTTCCTTATTACTTACCTGTTTTACCTGCTTTACGGCGAATAAACTCACCTTCATATGCAATACCTTTTCCTTTATAAGGTTCAGGTGGACGTACTGAACGAATTTTTGCTGCAAATTCACCAACAGCATCTTTTTCCATACCAGAAATAACAACACTTGTAGGTGATTCCACCTTTACTGTTAAAGTATTAGGTGTAAGCATTTTAATTGGGTGACTATAACCCATATTTAGAACTAAATCTTTTCCGTCTAATTGGGCACGATAACCAACTCCAGTTATTTGTAATCTTTTGTTAAAACCTTCGGAAACTCCCGTTACCATATTTGCAACAAGTGTTCTTGATAAGCCATAAAGAGCCTGTGCAAGCTTTGTATCTTGCGCTTTTTCCATAAAAAGTTTTCCCTCTTGTTCATTTTTTGTACAACAAATAAGTGAAGGTATAATACGAGAAAGACTTCCTTTTGGACCATCTACAACTATTTTTTGTCCGTCAATATTAACACTAACTTTTTGAGGTATCGCTATAAATTGTTTGCCGATTCGAGACATTTTTCTATCTAAATTTTATTTACCAAATATAACATAGTAATTCCCCACCAATTCCTTCTTCCCGCGCTTTTTTTTCTGTCATTAAGCCTTTTGAAGTTGAAACGATAGCCGTACCAAAGCCGCCTAATATTCGAGGCATATTTTTAGCATTACTATATAAACGTAAGCCAGGTCGACTCGCCCGAGTGATTTTTGTGATAAAAGGAATTCTTTCTTTTCCTTTATATTTAAGTGATAAAAGGATTGAACTCTTTAGTCCATTTTTCAATTCCTCAAAAGATTCAATAAAGCCTTCATTTAACAAAACTGTTGCAATATTTCGTGTAACTTTTGTAGACGGTATTTGTACAATTTGATGTTTTGCTAAATTCGCATTACGAATGCGCGTTAACATATCCGAGATAGTATCTGTACTCATATTTTAAATATATTATAAAAACTAAGTTGTTTTAAATGGCATACCTAAACCTTTTAAAAGAGCAAGAGCTTCTTCATCAGTTTTAGCCGTTGTTACAATAGATACATCAAATCCATGAAGTTGTGTAACTTCATCGTAAGAAATTTCAGGAAACATTAATTGTTCTTTTAAACCTATATTGTAATTACCACGACCATCAAAACCATTTGTATCTATACCACGAAAATCACGAATTCTTGGTAAAACAATATGAATTAATTTTGTTAAAAAATTATACATTTGTTCACGCCTTAACGTAACAGAACCACCAACAGGCATTTCTTCTCGAATCTTAAAACCTGCAACAGATTTTCGAGCTTTGTTTATTGTTGGTTGTTGTCCAGCAATTATTGCTATTTCTTTAAGGCTATTTTCTAGCTCTTTTGAATTTTTTGAAGCTTCACCTAATCCGCGATTTATGGATATTTTGACTAATTTAGGTACTTGTTCAGTATTTTGATAACCAAAATCTTTAATTAGAGAAGGAACAATTTTTTCCTTGTATAAGGCTTTTAAATCTTTGTGCATTTTTAAATAAATTCGAAATTTTCTATAATTAAATAGAGATTAAAAATCAGAATTAAAGTACTTCCGGTGCAAGAGAAATTATCTTTGTAAACCCTTTATCTTTTAATTCACGTGCAATAGGGCCAAAAACTCGAGTCCCTCTTGGATTATTTTCTTTATTTATAATAACCGAAGCGTTATCGTCAAAACGTAATCGTGAGCCATCTTTTCTTCGAATTGAGTATTTTGTTCGAACAATGACTGCCCTTACAACGTCGGAACGTTTAACTGTTAAATTTGGCGTTGCATCCTTAACAACACCAATAATAACATCTCCAACGTAACCATAACGACGATTACTTCCAAGAATACGAATACACATTAACTTTTTGGCACCACTATTATCTGCAACTTTTAAACACGTTTGCGGTTGGATCATTTTCTTTTTTTATGTTGAGGATTTTTTTACAATTTCAGTTAAAATCCAGTTTTTACTTTTGCTTAGTGGACGAGTCTCGCGTATACGAACTTTATCGCCTATTGTTGTATTAAAATCTTGATCATGAACAGCATATCGCTTAGTTCGCGTGATTACTTTACTATAGCGTTTATGCATAATACGATCATTAACAGCGACAATACGTGTTTGGATCATTTTATCACTCACAACAATGCCTATTTTTTCTTTCGTAGCCATTTTTTTTTTTACTTAAAACCATAAGAAAGGCTAACTTTGTTAACCCTAACAATTTAAAAATTAACGACTGATAATTTTTGTTTTTATTGGAAGTTTGTATGATGCAAGCTTTAGAACTTTTAAAGCTCTTTCTTCTTCTAAACCATTTATTTCAAAGAGAACAGCCCCTGGTTTTATTACAGCTACCCAGTAATCAACAGCTCCTTTACCCGAACCCATTCGAGATTCGGCAGCTCTTTCTGTAATTGGTTTATCTGGAAAAATTCGAATCCAAATTTTTCCCGTTTTACGAACATACCTTGTGATACTACGTCTTGTTGCTTCAATTTGACGCGATGTTAACCAAACCGGTTCTAAAGCTTGTATACCATATTCTCCAAAAACAACAGTATTCGCTTTCGAAGTTCCTTTAAGTCTTCCTCTGTGGACTTTACGAAATTTCGTTCTTTTAGGAAGTAACATAAATTTATTCGTTATCTAATTAAAATAATTTGTTTAGATTATTTCCTTATTAAAAATCCAAACTTTTATACCAAGTACACCATAAATAGTATGGGCTTGAAGTGTTGCATAACTTATATCCGCTCGTAAAGTTTGAAGAGGTACGCGACCTTCTCGAACCCACTCTGCACGAGCAATTTCTGCTCCATTTAATCGACCCGAGACTTGTATCTTAAAACCTTTAACACCACTTTTTTGAAGCATTTGGGTTGTTTGTCGAATTGCTTTTCGGAACGCAACACGTTTTTCTAATTGCGTAGCTAAAGAACGCGCAACTAATGAGCTCTCATTTTCACTCTTATTAATTTGTAAAACTTTAATACGAATTTGTTTCGAATCTTTTAATAATTTTTTAAGAGCTAATTTTAAATTCAAGATGGTACCTTCATCATCAGAAGCTGCTGCTATTGATTTTGGTCGGGCCGCATAAATCAATAATTCTAATTGATTTACTTTTCTTCTAATTTCTAACTTGGCAATTCCCGCTTTCTCATAAATTGCCGAAAATTCTTTCTCAAAAAATTGTCGAATCTTATAGTCTTCTTTTAAGACTTCACTAAATGCGCCATAGTTTGCAAACCATGTTGAACTATGGGGTTTATTTATACCGATTCGAAAACCAGTTGGATGTGTTTTTTGTCCCACGAATTAATATATTTCGTAAAATTATAAAATATTATAGGTAGCTAAGAAGCTACAATTACAGTTATATGAGAGGTAGCTTTTTGAATTCTATATGCTCGCCCCTGTGCTCTCGGACGAAAACGTTTCATTGTTGGTCCCTGATTAGCAAATGCTGACTTAACAGTCAAAGTACTTTCATCAAAGCCTTTATTATTTTTAGCGTTTGCCGCTGCTGAACGAAGAACTTTTATAATTGGTTCACATGAACTGTAAGGTAGAAACTCTAGAATAAGAAGTGCATCGCGATAACTTTTTCCTTGAATTTGCTGCAATACTCTTCGAATTTTACTAGGTGACATCCTAATATATTTAGAAACCGCACGGGCCTCATTTTGTTGTAACGAGATTGTCTTCATAACGTATATAATTTAACGTTTTCCTTTCTTATCTTTTTTAATATGTGATCGAAATGTTCGTGTTGGAGAAAATTCTCCTAATTTATGGCCAACCATCTGATCTGTAACAAAAACTGGCAAATGTTGACGACCATTATAAACAGCGAAAGTATGACCAATCATATTTGGTAAAATAGTTGTTGAACGTGACCATGTTTTTATAATGTCCTTTTTTCCCGCCAAATTCATAGCTTCAACTTGTTCAAGTAGGTATGACGCCACGAAAGGACCCTTTTTTAAAGAACGTGTCATTATTTATGTTAGCGTTTTATTAATATATTGTTAGATTTTCATTAACGTCGCGATCTTAATATATAGCGACTACTAGCTTTTGTTGGTTTTCTAGTTTTTATTCCTAATGCAGGCTTACCCCATGGAGTAACTGGCTTAGAACGTCCAATTGGTGATCTACCTTCTCCTCCCCCATGTGGGTGATCAATTGGGTTCTGTACAACACCACGAACTTTAGGTCTTTTTCCTAACCATCTTTTTCTCCCAGCTTTACCAAGAGTTACATTAATAAATTCAACGTTACCAACTTGCCCTAATGTTGCATAACAACGCTTATTAACAAGACGAATTTCATTTGATGGTAACTTTAAGGTAACGAAATCTCCTTCTTTTGCTATAAGTTGAGCATACGTTCCTGCCGCACGAGCAATCTGCCCACCTTTTCCAAGTGTTAATTCAATATTATGAACAATACTTCCTAAAGGAATATATTCCAGAGGCATAGCATTACCTATTTCAATTGGGCTTGTTGCTCCTGAGTAAAGAGTTGTACCAACTTTTAATGAACGAGGAGAAATAATATATTTTTTCGATCCATCTTCATAATGTAACTTTGCAATTCGAGCATTTCGATTAGGATCATACTCAATCCCCACAACTTTTGCTACACTATTTGTTTCTTTTCGATGAAAATCTATAACTCTATACTTTCTTTTGTGACCACCGCCACGACCTTTTAAAGTTATAATGCCTCGATTATTACGTCCACTACAACGCTTTTTTCCAAAGGTTAGTGACTTTTCAGGTTTATTTTTTGACAAATCATCAAAGAATAAACTAGAACGAGAACGTGTTCCTGGACTATACGCCCGATATAAACGAATTGCCATATGATTCTAATTTTTTTAAACACCACTTAATTTTTGAACGATAAGAACTCTAATTTATACATCTTCAAAAAGAGTAATAGAATTCTCTGGAGCAAGTGTAACAATCGCTCTTTTATATTGTGGCTTTTGACCAATATATCTTCCTACACGACGCTTTTTTACTGGTTGAAGTGACGTATTAACAGAAATCACTTTGACGTCAAATAATTGTTCAATTGCTGCTTTAACTGAAGGTTTTGTTGCTTTCGCATCCACAGCGAAACTATATTGATTCTGTTCGATAAGTTTGATAGTTTTTTCTGTAAGAAGTGGATATTTTACTAAATCAATCGATGCTTTTTGATTAAAACCCATATACTAAATTTGTAAAGAATGTCCAAAGTATTTTTTTACTTTGTGAGTGACAATTTATTTGTCAATCTATTGTTTATTGTTTTGGTTGAATTTTTAACACAGCATTTTGCTTACCTGGTAAAGATCCTTTTAGAACGAGAATATTTTCTTCAGCATTTATAAAAAGAACCTCACTGTTTTTAATAGTTATCTTTTTATTACCAAGTTGTCCCGCCATTTTTTTTCCTGGATACACACGTCCAGGTGTACTACCTGCTCCAATCGAACCAGGTAATCTGTGGTTCTTCGAACCATGGGTCATTGGACCCCGGCTAAAATTATGACGTTTTTGGTTTCCTGCAAAACCTTTACCAATACTTTTTCCTGTTACTCGAACTTTTTGACCAATGACAAAAGAATCTAATGTTATATTTTGTCCAAGTTTAAAATTTTGTGGATCATTTACTCGAAATTCACCAAATGATGAAAATCCTAATTCCCCGCTCTTTTTTAAATGACCTAATTGGGGCTTTGTAATTTTACCTAACTTCTTTTTACCATAGGCAACTTGAATGGAATTGTATCCATCTGTATTTACAGTTTTAATTTGACTAATTTGACATTCTTCTGTTTTTAGTAATGTCACGGGAAAAATTGTTCCCGATTCGTCAAATATCTGAGTCATGCCAAGTTTTTTTCCGAACAAGCCAACAGACATATACTATTTATTGTTAAATAATTTATTTCCTATATACAAAACAAAAAAACTTACGTTTTTCACTTCACTATTTAAAGAAACCTATAAAGCTTTTAAAATAATGAAGAATGGGTGAATTATAAACTCAAATTAGTTATTTTGTCTAGTTTTCAGTAATCCATACCAAAGCATTGTCTAAATTTCAAAAAAATTATGGGGGTAAACAGCACATGTGCATAGTTTAAAAATAAACTACTATTTTAAATAGTAAAATAAATACTTAAACACGATAGGATTAAAATGGCAAAAGTTATTGGAATTGATCTCGGTACTACAAATTCAGTAGTAGCTGTTATGGAAGGTGGTAAGCCTGAAGTAATAACAAACTCCGAAGGACAAAGAACAACTCCTTCAGTTGTAGCTTATACAAAAAAAGGGGATTTATTAGTTGGGCAAATTGCAAAGCGACAAGCTGTAATAAACCCGGAAAATACATTTTATTCTGTGAAACGTTTTATTGGAAGAAAAACCAATGAAGTGACAGAAGAACTTCGTCAGGTATCGTATAAAGTTATTCAAACTGAAGACATTATCAAGTTAGATTGTCCTGCATTAAGTCGACAATTCGCTGCTGAGGAAATATCAGCTCAAGTTTTACGTAAATTAGCTGATGACGCATCTAAATATCTGGGTGAAACAGTAAAACAGGCAGTAATAACGGTACCAGCTTATTTTAATGATTCACAACGACAAGCAACAAAAGATGCTGGTAAAATTGCAGGTTTAGAAGTTTTACGTATTATTAATGAACCAACTGCTGCTTCACTATCTTATGGGTTGGACAAAAAAGATAACGAAACAATACTAGTATTTGATTTAGGCGGTGGTACATTTGATGTATCAATTTTGGAAGTTGGGGATGGTGTTTTTGAAGTGTTAGCGACATCAGGTGATACACATCTTGGTGGAGACGATTTTGATGAAAAAATTGTTCAATGGTTAATAAAAGATTTTAAGGAACAGGAAGGGATTGATTTAACACAAGATAACCAAGCTTTACAACGTCTTACAGAAGCCGCCGAGAAAGCTAAAATCGAACTATCAACTCTAACACAAAGTTCGATTAACTTACCATTTATTTCTGTCACACCAGAAGGTCCAAAACACTTAGAAAAAGATTTGACCCGCGCTAAATTTGAAGAATTATGTGCTTCATTAATAGAACGATGTAAAACTCCAATTCAAGCCTCATTGAAAGATGCGGAGTTAAATCCTGATGCAATTGATCAAAATGTTCTGGTAGGTGGTTCTACACGTATTCCTGCTGTACAAGAATTAGTTGAAAGTTTACTAGGAAAAAAACCAAATCAGACAGTTAATCCTGATGAAGTTGTAGCTGTTGGTGCGGCTGTGCAAGCAGGTGTATTAGGAGGCGAAGTAAAAGATATTTTACTTCTGGATGTTACACCACTATCTTTAGGAGTTGAAACACTAGGTGGTATCACAACAAAAATAACTCCAAGAAATACAATTATTCCTACAAAGAAATCGGAAACATTCTCAACAGCTGTTGATAATCAACCAAATGTAGAAATTCATGTTTTACAAGGAGAACGTGAACTAGCAAAAGATAATAAAAGTTTAGGTACATTTAGATTAGATGGGATTGCACCTGCAGCACGCGGTGTACCACAAATTGAAGTGACTTTTGATATTGATGCTAATGGAATTTTATCCGTAACAGCAAAAGATAAAGCAACAAATAAGCAACAATCTATTACAATTACGGGAGCCTCTACATTACCAAAAGATGAGGTAGAACGAATGGTAAAAGATGCCGAAGCTAATGCTACTGCAGATAAAGAAAAATCAGAACAAATTGATTTAAAAAATCAGTCAGAAGCATTATGCTATCAAACTCGTAAACAAATTGAGGAGCTAGGCGATAAAATTTCAACTGAAGAGAAAGAAAAAATCGAAGATCTAATTGTGAAACTTGAAGATGCAACTAAGCAAGAAAATTACGCTATTATGAAAGAATTGAATGAACGTATAAAAACTAATATTATGGAGTTAGGCCAAAAAGTTTATAGTCAAACAGCAGATTCTTCTTCGCCACCAAATTCATCTGGTGATGATGTTATTGAAACAGATTTTTCAACAGAGAAGTAAATTTTTAAAAGTTTAAACTTTAAAAAATAAAAGAGAATAAAGAAAAGAATTCATAATCCTTTTATTAATTAAAGAATTGCCAAATAAACATTAGTTTACCATTTGATAGATTGATGTTTATTTGACAATCCCATATCTCTCAAGTCATAAAATAATTTTTTCGCATTGCGAAGGATTCTTGTCGAATTTGATCATGTATGCTATTATTCTATTGTGAAATTATTATCTTACTTATTTGTAGGGTCGATGCCCGAGTGGTTAATGGGGACGGATTGTAAATCCGTTAGCATAGCTTACGTTGGTTCAAATCCAACTCGGCCCAATATTATAATTTTTATATAATTGATAACTCTATTTAGAAAGTCCTTAGATATCGAGCTTTATAGCAATTTCTAATTATAAAAAGGATATTATTTAAATAAACTTCATAGAATTTTTACACAGCATAAATGTTTTCTTTTTAATTGAAATATAATTTAAATCAAGAACAAATGATTTTAGTAATTTATTGTCAAAAAGACAACTTAAAATAACTAAAGATAAATGACAGATACATTAAATCTACAAATACCTTCCCCTACTTTCGGGGGTAGTACTGGTGGTTGGCTACGTGCCGCCGAAACAGAAGAGAAATATGCAATCACATGGACAAGTAAAAAAGAGCAAATCTTTGAAATGCCGACCAGTGGAGCAGCAATTATGCAAAAAGGAGAAAATCTCTTATATTTAGCAAAAAAAGAACAATGTCTAGCGCTTGGTACACAACTTCGTACATTGTTTAAAATTAGCGATTATAAAATTTATCGTATTTTTCCGAACAGCGAGGTTCAATACTTGCACCCTAAAGATGGAGTTTTCCCTGAAAAACTAAATGCAAACCGTTTAGGGGTTGGTAATGTCGGACACTCAATTGGAAAAAATGCTCAACCAGTAAACGTTAAATTTACGGGACGTTCAACATTTGATTAGTTGTTGATTAAATTCTAAAAGTTTTTTACCTAAAGTGTTGTAAAATTAACAATACTTTTTAATAGCCTTGAAGAATATTTAATTAGAGACTCTATAATTACAAATAACAGTTTATCGTTAAACTATAATTATTGTTTAATTAAAATATTAAAAATTTAGACTCGTATGCTAAAAAATAAATTTTTAATGGGAAGCTTTTTAGCTACTCTTTTCTTTAGCACTAATGTTTCGTATGCGAATGCATTAGAGTTAGATGAAGATACAAGGACTGTTCCTTTAGATGGTAAAGGGAACAGTGTAGTTATGACGCCAGAGCAAGTGAAGCGAGGTAAGCGTTTATTTAATAACGCTTGTGGTGTTTGTCACGTTGGGGGGTTAACAAAAACAAATCCGAACGTAGGATTAGATACTGAGTCACTTAGTTTAGCTACTCCAGCTCGAGATAATATTACTAGTTTAGTAGGTTATTTCAAGGATCCGATGTCATACGATGGATTAGATTCGATTTCTGAACTCCACCCAAGTATTAAGAGTGCAGATATTTTTCCAAAAATGCGATCTTTAACAGATGAAGATTTATTCGCAATTGCTGGCCATATTCTTTTACAACCAAAAGTGGTAAATGAAAAATGGGGTGGTGGAAAAATTTATTATTAAATTTCTTCGCTAAAAAAGTACTTAACTACTAATTAATCAGTAGTTAAGTATTTTTTCTCTTTTTATAGGTTTCATTTCCTAAAGTATGAAAATTTGAATCCTTCTCTCAAATCATAGAAATTAGATCTCTTCTAATAAAGATAATAAAAAATATCCTAATATAATTAGGATTAATAAATTATCTTAATAATAGCATGCTAAACTAAGTTTAAGTAAAAGCGAAGACTACTTTAAAAAAAAACTTAGTTTTAATTAATTTTATAGTTAATCTAAAAAAAGTTTAATATGACAGCATCTTTTCTCCCTCCGATTTTAACACCTATTGTAACACTTGTTTTTCCAGGACTAGTCTTTGCACTTTTTTTTGTTTTAGTTGAACAAGAAGAAGTTGCTTAAGGTATTTTAGGTGTTAAAAATTTTACTGAACAACAAGACTAATTTTATTAAAAATAATGGATATTCAGTCACTGTTAGACAATGTAATTTTTTTAAATTTATTACTTTTAACAATTATTTATTGGGCAAGTCTCATTTTTCCAAAAGTAAAGTTTTTTTCAAACTCTAGTTATTACGGAAATATCTTTGCAAATTTCTTACTTTTTTCTCTTTTAGCTATCCGTTGGTTAACTTTTGGTTATTTTCCACTAAGTAACTTATATGAATCATTATTATTTTTAGCATGGGGGATAACATTTATAACATTTATAATTGAAAACAGATCTCAAGTTAATTTAGTAGGTTCTATTAGTACGCCTATTGCTCTTTTCGTTACTGGGTTCGCAAGTTTATCACTTCCTGAAAGTATGCAAGCTCCAGCTCCACTTGTTCCTGCGCTAAAGTCAAATTGGCTTATGATGCATGTTACTGTAATGATGTTAAGTTATGCTAGCTTGATTGTGGGGTCATTATTGGGAATTTTCTTCCTTATTTTAGCAAAAGGAAAAAATAAAAATGTTCAACTTCAGGGTAATTCATACGGAACTCAATTTACTAATAAGAATATAATGGATACAGCGTTTTATAAAACTGAAGCGCTTACTGGGTATGATAGTTTATTACTAGACCCACAGACCTCAGAAAAACCCGTTATTTCTGAGCGTTTGAATTTACTAGAAAGTATTGACAATTTAAGCTATCGAACAATTAGTTTTGGTTTTCCTTTATTAACAGTTGGAATTATTGCTGGTGCGGTATGGGCAAACGAAGCTTGGGGATCTTATTGGAGTTGGGATCCAAAGGAAACATGGGCCTTAATAACATGGTTAGTATTTGCTTCATACCTACATGCGCGGTTAACAAAATCTTGGCAAGGTGAAAAACCTGCTATAATAGCATCGATAGGGTTTATCGTTGTCTGGATTTGTTACTTAGGCGTTAATTTCTTAGGAAAAGGACTTCATACCTATGGGCAAATTTTTTAATTGTTAATTATATATTTGTATATTTGATTAAAAGTTAAAATTTATTATCTCGAAAAATAAAGAAATTCAAATATTTAAACTTTTATAATATTTGAATTTCTTTTTATTTTAATTTAAAATTGGCATCTAAACATAAAGCTGTCGACCTAATCTAATAGCAAAAATTGCTGCAGTTAATGCAACTGTTAAGGCTAGGAAAATTTGACCATCTGTAACCATAAAATTTTTAGTGTAATTTAATAGTGTTGCTAATTCAATTATAGGAATGTTCTATCCAAATTAAAATTTAACTACCTAATTTGAAGGCGTCAACAATTAACCCATATATTATACCTATTTTAATATAGTTTAATATCAATACGAGATTTATTAAGTAAGAATTTTTAATCAAATCTGTTCGAATTCGATATTCGATGTTGTAAAAAATCTTACTGACTGTTTCAAGACTAGCAACAACTAAAGCAGCTCCAACAATAGCCCATTCATTTAACTCACCTAAAGTAGTGTCGAGAATACTAGAAAATAAAAAACCACCGAAGAACCCTATAAATTTGTAAATTTTCAATTATGATTTAAATGTTACTTAAAATATATAAATTTTTAACTGCAACTATATTCATTTTATGTTGATTAATTTCAGTCAAATCATTTGGATAACTTTTAAGAATATAGTACTTATATAAAAATGAAAATTTTCGCAAATATTGAATTAAGCTTTGTTGTTTAAATACATCTTTTTGTTGCTTTTGATTTCCATTTAAATTTTCTTTAATTAAAAGCTCAGCAAGTTTTTGGGCACGGTGAAGGTAAAGATAAATTTGTGGTTCTAATATTTTTGACTTACAAGGTGATAATTGTTCCAAAAGGGGCGTATTTTTAACCGAAATGATATCGTATTCGTTATTTAACGGTAGAGTTATTAATGTCAAAACACTAATATTTAACGAAATTAAATTTATATTCATCAAGCTTTTTCTTATTTTGTTAAAAATAAAATCTTTAAAAGAAAGTATTAAGTTAATTAATGTTAATGTACTAGACTAATTGGTAAACTTATTAAATATATTTATTATATGGGGATCAACAAAATTTCTTTGGACTATTAAACCAATGGAATAAGTGAAAAAAATAACAATTAAAAAGTGTTAAAAATTAAAAGTGTTGAACTTGCTCATGAAGTTAGCGATTTGGAAAACGATTTTGTCGACGTAATGGTTGACGACATAAGTTGCTATGATTATACAATAGTCGTCACTACACCAACTAGCCTATTAAAGGTAATGAATGATAATTCAGTAAATTTTATAAAACCTGAAGTATTGATCATTGTCAAACAGTCGAATCAACAATTTATCAAAGAGGCGATAAACGAATACGCCTTAAATTAAGGTAAAGCCGTTAATGATGTTTTAAGTAACGTTATAGGTAAAATGAGGGCATCAATAAAGAACTGAATCAAATGGAAAAAGAGGAGTCACCATAATTCGTAAGTTTTAAAAAACCTGATAGATCTGAACTAGGTCACTTACTTGCGTACATTTATGTTTCTTGCTCCAGTTTAAGCTCAGATCTTGAAGTTGATAGTACTATGTTTGACGAAAAATAATTAAAAGATGATGGTCAAATCTTGTTATCAAACTTCCAAGAAGAATAGAAGCATTCATTTCATATTTGAATATTAATCTCGCTAATAATTATAAAGCTTAAGGTCAACAAATCTATTGAAATTTTTTTTTAATAACTAATTTTTATCGTACGTATTTAAAATGTAATATTTGTTAATATAATTCTACCCTATGTGGTCGAATAATTATTATAACAGGCAAAGTCCTGGGAGGTTTTTAAGACCATAAACATTTAAATAAAAAAAAATAATCATGACTACAACTTTACAAAGACGCGAGAGCGCAAGCTTCTGGGAGCAATTCTGCGCATGGATCACTTCAACTGAGAACAGACTATACATTGGTTGGTTCGGTTGTCTAATGTTCCCTA